>Ga0307376_10006573_pt1 | contig 10270 bp, 12 predicted proteins | sample TR2MG_FD_202536 | JGI IMG/M metagenome (GOLD analysis project Ga0307376, IMG submission 202536) | Soil microbial communities from Risofladan, Vaasa, Finland - TR-2 | ecosystem: Environmental > Terrestrial > Soil > Coastal area > Acid sulfate soil | place: Finland: Risofladan, Vaasa | collected...
CACTTCATCAACGAGGAAATCTCCCCGGGCGTGAAAACCGGTGGCGGCAAGATCAGCCACGTGATGACCGAGTTGGACATCATGTGCCTGCCCAAGGATCTGCCGGCCTTCATCGAAGTGGACCTGGGTCAAATGGAACTGGGCCACTCGGTACACGTCGCGGACCTGAAGTTGCCGGCCGGCGTGGAAGCCGCCGCACATGGAACGCATACCACCGAAGCAGTGGTTGCCACCGTGCAGGTACCGCGCGGCATGATGGAAGCTGAAGTGGCAGCCGAGACGGAAGCCGCTGCCGCAGCTTCTGCGGCCTCGGCGCCCGCGCCTGCTGCCGGGGTAGCCAAAACAGGCGCTGCTCCTGCCGCCGCTGCTCCTGCCAAAAAAGCCAAGTAAACCGACTGGCTACACAAACCCGCCATGGCTGATGAAAGCATGGCGGGTTTTTTATTCAGGCGCCAATATTCCCTGACACCATGACTGCAATACGTTTGATAGTAGGCCTGGGCAATCCGGGACGCGAATATGAAACCACCCGGCATAACGTCGGTTTTCTATGGGTGGACGAGCTCGCTCGCCTGCAAAAACTGAATTTCAAGAGCGAGGCCAAGTTCCACGGCCTGACCGCGCGCGGCCAGTTGCACGGGCAAGAAGTATTCCTGCTCAAACCTCAGACTTTCATGAATGTAAGTGGTCGTTCTGTGGTTGCATTGGCGCTGTTTTACAAGATATTGCCGAACCAGATATTGGTGATCCATGACGAACTGGACCTGCCGCCGGGTGTGGCGCGTCTCAAAATGGGCGGCGGACACGGCGGGCACAACGGCCTGAAGGACATCATCGCGCATCTGGGCAGCAAGGATTTTTGGCGGCTGCGCCTGGGCATCGGCCATCCGGGCGACCGTAACGAAGTGGCCGATTATGTGTTGAGCGATCCCCGCCGCGAAGAGCGTGAATTGATAGAAGACGCCATGCAAAAGGCGCAAACCATCGCGCAGCTGATCATTGAAGGCAAGCAGGAAGCAGCGATGTTGAAACTGCACAGCAATTAACCAAGGAAACAACCATGAGTCTCAAATGCGGTATCGTCGGCCTCCCCAATGTGGGCAAGTCCACCCTGTTCAACGCGCTGACCAAAGCGGGCATCGCTGCGGAGAATTACCCGTTCTGCACCATCGAGCCCAACGTCGGCATCGTCGAGGTGCCGGATGCGCGCATGGACGAGCTGGCGAAGATCGTCAAGCCGCAGCGCATGCAGCCGGCCATCGTCGAGTTCGTCGACATCGCCGGCCTGGTCGCGGGCGCATCCAAGGGCGAAGGCCTGGGCAACCAGTTCCTCGCCAACATCCGCGAGACCGATGCCATCGTCAACGTGGTGCGCTGTTTTGATGATGAGAACGTGGTGCATGTGGCGGGCAAGGTTGACCCATTGTCCGACATCGAAACCATCGTCACCGAACTTGCGCTTGCCGACCTCGCCACCGTGGAAAAAGCCATCCAGCGCGAAGGCAAGAAGGCCAAATCAGGCGACAAGGACGCGCAAAAGCTGATCGCTGTGCTGGAGAAACTCACCCCGCATCTGAATCAGGGCAATCTCGCGCGCACCCTCAAGCTGAGCGACGATGAAAAGGAAATCATCAAGCCGCTGTGCCTGCTCACCATCAAGCCGGCGATGTATGTCGGCAACGTGCTCGAAGACGGTTTCGACAACAACCCTTATCTCGACCGGCTGCGCGAATATGCCGCGAAGGAAGGCGCTCCGGTGGTGGCGCTGTGCGCCAAGATCGAAGCCGAGCTGGCCGACCTTGACGATGCCGACAAAAAGGAATTCCTCGCCGATCTCGGCCTGGAAGAGCCGGGCTTGAACCGCCTGATCCGTAGCGGTTATGAACTGCTCGGCCTGCAAACCTACTTCACCGCAGGCGTGAAGGAAGTGCGCGCCTGGACCATCCACAAGGGCGACACCGCACCGCAGGCGGCCGGCGTTATCCACACCGATTTCGAGAAGGGCTTCATCCGCGCGCAGACCATTTCCTACACCGATTTCATCGCCTGCGGTGGTGAAGCTGGAGCGAAGGAAAAGGGCAAAATGCGTGTCGAGGGCAAGGATTACGTGGTGCATGACGGCGACGTGATGAATTTCCTGTTCAACGTCTGAGCCCTTGATCGAATTCAATCCGCCTCGTCTGATATGCGCTTGTACAAAAGCTTTCTCGACGGGGTACCCGAATACCTGGCGCGCTATTACTGGTGGGCTTACCTGTGGCGCGGGGGCATCTGGTTTTTCGATCACCAGCCCGTCATCAATGCCATCCTGTTCGGCCAGTACAACAAGCTGCTGAACAGGACGCTGGCCCGGATCGAAACCAGGCCGGATGCGAAACTGCTGCAGCTGACCTGCGTATACGGCAAGCTCACGCCATCGCTGCTTGCCAATACCCGCAACGAAGTTCATCTGTGCGATACCGCCACCGGCCAGTTGCAATTGGCGCGACGCAAGATATTACATTTCGGTGATCGCTGCCAGCTGGCGCGCATGAATGCGGAATGCCTGGGTTATCGTGACAATGCTTTCGATCAGGTCATCGTGTTTTTCCTGTTCCACGAAATGCCCGCCGACGCAAGACACAGAACCTATGCCGAAATTGCGCGCGTGGTGCGCCCGGGCGGCTCGGTGCTGATCACCGAATATGCCGAAGCCCCGGTTCGGCACTGGCTGTATCGCTTCATACCGTTCCGCTGGCTGCTGGGACATCTGGAACCCTTCCTGCCGGGATTCTGGCGGGAAGACGTGGCGGAAAAATTAAGCGGTGCTCTCGGACAGAACGGCAAAGTCCTGGATGGCAAGCCTGCGGTGGAATTCTGCTTCGCGGATTTTTACCGCATCATGCGTTTCAATATCGCCGCACGCTGACAGTGTGTTGCTGACTGTGAATTGCTGATCTGACCGACTAATCTTGCACCAGACAGCCCTGCAGAAACGCCTATTGCTCGGGCTCGGTTCAGTACCGAACCGTCATCAGGTAGCTCGCGATGACCACCCCGATGAGGGCAACGAAAAGCGTAAACAGCACGCCAAGTGGCAGGCCGTGGCCCGGAGCACCGCAGCCGTCGCGCCGAAAGCGCAGTTCGAGACCGGTATAACGTATTGCGGCGACCACGGCCATCAAAGAACCGCCGAGCACCAGCAAGGTGCCGGACCAGAAAGATTCGATGATGGGATGCGCTAACGTACCGGCCTGGCGCGGCATCATGCGCAGCACCAAGTCAAAGCGGTCGATCACGAAACCCAGCGCCATCATCCCCAACGCCGCGCGCAACCATGCCATCAGTGTGCGTTCGGCGGCGTAGTAAACCATGGCGCAAGCCGATGCCTCATCATAGCTCATGCTGGATGGTCGCGCTTTCTGATCGGTATCCCCGCTATTCATTCGGCTTCACCCTTGTAAATTACATTGCTCGACTCTCAAATATCCGGGCTTCCATCGATTTTTCCTTCCATGAAAATAATTTCATTCAACCGGCATCGCTTTCTGCCGTGCAGCACTCCATCACAAAACTGGGCCGTCCTGCTTGCCGGCCGGGCGGGTTACGGCAGGCGCGCAACGGGATATCGAAGTAGACATATGCAGCAGCACATTTAGTTCCCGTTGCGCATGATCAGCCATCTTCAGTCGTTCAACAACCATTCCCGCAGGAACGCCCATTGTTCGAGCTCGCGCTCGGCGATATGGTGGGGCAGGTCGAACAGCGATTTACCCTCGAAGGCTGCATTGACATAGACCTGTGTCTCGCGAAGATAAGCGAGTACCGGCATATCAAGCGTGGCGAGAAAATGCTCAAGCGCCCAGGCGGCCTTGGTGCGCATTTCCATGCGCATGCCCACGACGCCGATTTGGCATTTGCTGTTGCGCACATTCTTTTCTTCGGCAAGTGTTTTCAGGAAATCGAGGCTGGCCTGCAGGTCGAATAAAGAGGGGGCGACGGGCACGATGATCTTGCTGGCCAACTTGAGCGCATGTGCGAGGTTCTTGCCGTGCAGGCCGGCGGGGGAATCGATCACCAGCCAGTCGTTGCGTTGCGCGTCATCCTTTTTTGATTCCAGCGTCCGTATCGGCGGCAGATCGGCGGGGCGTGTTGCCAGCCACAGCGCGGCGGACTGCTGGCGGTCAAGGTCGAGCATGGCCACGTGCTGGCCGCGGTTGGCCAACAATCCTGCAATATTGACCGACAGCGTGGTTTTGCCGCTACCGCCTTTGGGATTTGCAACCAGTATGGTTTTCAAATGCTATTCTCCTTGCTGAATCGAAAAACGATCACCCGGGATTCCCCAAAGCCGAGTCCGGCATGCCACCCTGGACTTGGTATTTTGGCACTTGGAAAGATTCGGCGATGCCCCTCAGACATATGGCCAAGGCCTTGAATGTTGGGTTATTGATACGGAAATGATACCATCGCGCAACTTTTTAATTCAAAACAATATCGCTGGTTTTTTCGGGGAATAGTATGGCAGGACACAGCAAATGGGCGAACATCCAGCACCGCAAGGGCAAACAGGATGCCAAGCGCGGCAAGATATTCACGCGATTGATCAAGGAGATCACCGTGGCGGCGCGCATGGGCGGCGGCGATCCGGACGGCAATCCGCGCCTGCGCCTGGCGATGGACAAGGCTTATGCCAACAACATGCCCAAGGACAACGTCGAGCGGGCCATCAAGCGCGGCAGCGGCGAGCTGGACGGCGTTGAGTATCAGGAAATCCGCTACGAGGGCTACGGTATCAACGGCGCGGCGGTGATGGTGGACTGCATGACCGACAACAAGACACGCACGGTCGCCGATGTGCGCCATGCCTTTACCAAGAACGGCGGAAATCTCGGCACCGACGGTTCGGTCTCGTTCCTGTTCAAGCATTGCGGGCAGATGATCTTCGCTCCCGGCACGGACGAGAACGGCCTGATGGAAGTCGCGCTGGATGCGGGCGCGGAAGACATCACCAGCCATGACGACGGCAGTATCGAAGTGATCACCAGCCCGCATGATTTCATCAATGTGAAACAGGCGTTGGAAGCCGCGGGATACAAAGCCGAATTCGGCGAAGTCATCATGAAACCGGCCAGCGAAGTGGTGTTCACCGGCGAAGATGCGGTAAAAATGCAGAAGCTGCTGGACGCACTGGAAGATCTGGATGATGTCCAGGAAGTCTACACAACCGCTGTCATAGAGGAACAGCCCTGATTCCCGATGAACTCATAGTGAAAATATCCGGAATCGGCGATGCGAATTCTTGGAATTGATCCGGGGCTGAGAATAACCGGCTTCGGTGTGCTGGACAAAGACGGGCAGCATTTGCATTACGTAGCCAGCGGCTGCATCAAGACACCGGACGGCGAACTGCCTGAACGGTTAAAAGCAATTCTGAATTCGCTGGGCGACGTGATCGCGCAGCATCAGCCCGACCAGGTCGCGGTGGAAAAAGTATTCGTCAACGTCAATCCGCAATCCACCCTGCTGCTCGGGCAGGCACGCGGCGCGGCGATCTGCGCGGCGGTGCTGGCCAATCTGCCGGTGGCGGAATATACCGCCCTGCAGGTAAAGCAGGCCGTGGTCGGCAACGGACATGCGGACAAGGAACAGGTGCAGCAAATGGTGCAACGCTTGCTGAAGTTGTCCGGCACCCCCGGTCCGGATGCGGCAGACGCGCTGGCCTGCGCAATCTGCCATGCACATGGCGGACAAGGTCTGGGTGCGCTGGCCACGGCGGGATACCGCGTTAAAAAGGGCAGATTGGTATGATAGGAAGACTGACAGGAATATTGCTGGAAAAGAATCCGCCGCAGATTTTGCTGGATGTGCAGGGCGTGGCTTACGAACTGGACGTGCCGATGAGCACGTTCTACAACCTGCCCGTGCTGCACGAAAAAGTGGTGCTGCACACGCAGCTCATCGTGCGCGAGGATGCGCACCTGCTGTACGGATTCCTGAGCAACGAAGAGCGCGTCGCGTTCCGCCAGCTGATCAAGATCAGCGGCGTTGGACCCAAGCTGGCGCTTTCGGTATTGTCCGGCCTGAGCCTGAATGATCTGGCGCTGGCAGTGGCGAACAAGGAAGCGGGACGGCTCACCAAAATACCCGGCGTGGGCAAGAAAACCGCGGAGCGCCTGCTGCTGGAATTGCAGGGGAAATTCGTTTTGGCCGGTGCGGACTTTGCTCAGGGCGCGGCCGTTTTTTCTGCCGGAAACGACATCATGAATGCCTTGCAGGCATTGGGTTACAACGACAAGGAAGCGGACTGGGCGACCAGACAATTACCCAAGGAAACCAGCGTATCGGACGGTATCCGCCAGGCGCTCAAACTGCTGTCCAAGACCTGAAGCATCCATACAACAAACCGCGTAAATAGTTAACACCGCCCGATTAAATCCGAAGGAGGCTTGCAATGAGACAATTTTTTGCTCTTGGACTTTTGCTCGCAACTTTTTCAATACCGGCGTATGCGGCCCTGAAGATCGGCACTGTGGCACCGAACTTCGTTACGCAGGCATCCCTGGGCGGCAAGGTGTTCACCTACTCGCTCGCTGATGCGTTGAAGAAAGGCCCGGTGGTGCTTTATTTTTATCCGGCAGCATTCACCAGGGGTTGCACGATTGAGGCTCACGATTTTGCCGATGCAACCGGTAAATATCATGCTCTTGGCGCGTCCGTGATCGGCGTTTCGCACGACGATATCGAGAAACTGAACCGGTTCTCGGTCAGCGAATGCCGCAGCAAATTCCCGGTGGCCGCGGATCCCGATCAGCGCATCATGAGGTCATACGATGCGATCCTCGCGGCAAAGCCGGAGTATGCGAACCGCACTTCCTACGTGATCGCTCCCGGCGGCAAGATCATTTATGCCTACACAGACTTGCAACCGGACAAGCATGTCGAAAACACCCTGGATGCACTGCGCAAATGGGCGGCGGAACACAACTAGCGGATTCCCGCGGCCGACACTTTCCTATTTGTTCTTGCCCAGCGAATAAAAACTGTTTTTCATGACCAGATTCAGGCGCTCGCCGAATTCCTGGGCGAAATTGCGCATGGCTTTGGCGGCCTCGACTTCCCCGGTGGCGCGTTCCAATGTATCGGCCATGGATAACAGGTTCTGGTGATAGAACTGCTTCATCTCGTCCACCATCATGTCCTTGGTCCACAGATCGATACGCAGCGTGTTTTTTTCCTCTGTGTCCCAAAGCGCGATCATCACCGCTTTGCTGCTACTCTCCTTGTTCTCATCGGAGGCGCTCCAGTCGATCTTTTGCGGCATCTTGTTGTCGTCGAGGGTAACGGTAAATTTTATTTCGGATTGTTTCATTGCAAAATGGCACCTGTAAAATCCCGGCTGGGGGATGTGTGATCGAAAAAATTGGATGGCAAATCAAGCGGCAAAATCACACTACCAGAACCGCTGATTCCACTGATTCAGAAAGCGATATCGAATAATTAGAGAGATAAAAAAAGCGGCCACCGAAACTCGGGAGACGGCTGCTGCTCGGATTTTATTTTGATGTCGCCTGTTTGGCAAACATCGCTAACGCATGCTTGACTTTGGCGACAGCAGCATCGCAATGCTTCATATGATGGCGTTTGGCCATGTATTCGGGATCATTATACAAATACCACACCTGCCCTTTAGCATCTTCCATAATCAAAGCTTTTTGCGGCAGATCGATACCCATGCTCTGGCTGCATTGCATTAAAGGTGTGCCAACTTTCGGATTTCCAAAAATGACCAGCTCGGTCGGGCGCAACGTCAATCCCACTTTGGCCGCACCCGCAGTATGATCCACCGTGGTAAATACGGTCATGCCCTTGGCTTTCAGGTTATCGATCAGACGCATCTCCGTGGTCTTTACATCATAAGCGCTCTTGAGCTTGATCACGCCGTCAGCCGCAAAAGCCGGTGATGTAATGAGTAGCGCCACAACAAAGCATGGCAATAATTTACGCATCCTGATTCTCCTTAAAGTTATGGGTGAAACATTAAAAATATTTACTCAGTCATATCCAATACGCCTGTCTGGCATGGCCCGGTATAAAAAGTTGCCATGACCCATACCTTATGCGCCCGTTTCGATTTGTTACGGCTGTAGCGGATTTTGGATTCACTGGCTGATCTCCTGCATCCCCGGCTGGTATATTTTAACGTTGTTGCGGCCATTTTTCTTGGCATGATACATCGCGATGTCGGCGCTTTTGACCAGCAGCTTTTCATCGCTGCCGTGTTCCGGATAGACGGCAACGCCTATACTCGAACCGATGTTCAGGGTGTGCCCGGCCAGTTCAAACGGCTGGTTCAGTGAATGGCGTATCTTCTCCCCAACCTTGCCGGCATCCGCCGTCGATTCGATAGCCGGCAGCAATATCACGAATTCGTCACCACCGATCCGCGCCGCTGTGTCCGAATCGCGCAGGCAATCCTGGATGCGCACTGCGACTTCCATCAGCAGCAGATCGCCCACGCCGTGACCGTATGTGTCATTGACCGGCTTGAACTTGTCCAGGTCGATGAACATCAGCGCCAGATGAGCTTTGTTGCGCTGCGCGGCGGAGATTGCCTGTTGCAGACGGTCGTCGAACAGCGCGCGGTTGGGCAAATGGGTGAGCGCATCGTATTGCGCCATGTGCTGCATGTGTTCCTCGATATCCTTGCGCTCGGTGATGTCGGTGGAGATGCCGCATAAAGCGTATATCCTGCCATCTTCGCGCCGCAGCGGAAGCTTTACCGTCAGAAAAACCTCGGTCACTCCGGTCAGGATATTCAGACTGGTCTCTTCGGTCTGGAGCGTCTCCCCATCCTGCAAAACGCGCAAATCATCCCTGCGCATATTGTCGGCAGTATCGGCATCGAAAAATTTGTGGTCGTCATAGCCGACGATCTCTTCCATCGGTGCATCGAAGCGTTCGCGCAACAGCCGGTTGGCAAACAGGTATCGGCTCTGCGTGTCTTTCGTATAAATGTAGGCGGTGACGTTCTCCAGGATATCTGAGAGCAATTTCCCGCTGTCCTTGAGTGCCTGGTCGGCATAACTGCGTCCCAGCGCGACTTCGGCCAGGTTGGCAGTTTGCTCGATGAGGCGGATTTCAGCATCGGTCGGCTGGTGTGCCTGACGATGATAAATAGCAAAGGTACCGAACACATTTCCGGAAATCGAACTGATCGGTTCCGACCAGCACGCCCCCAGCTCCGCCCTGCCGGCAAGTTCCTTATAGCTCGCCCAGTAGGGATGGGTGCGAATGTCTTCCACTATGACGCGCTGTCCGGTAAAGGCTGCGGTGCCGCAGGAACCGGCGCCGATACCGATTTCGATCCCGTCGACCGCGGCATTGTAGAAATCCGGCAGACTGGGTGCTGCACCGGTATAAAGGCGCTTGCCCTCGTTACCCATCAGCATGATGCTGCAAAGCATGTCCGGTTGCTCCTGCTCCACACCCCGCACGATAGCTTCCAGAATGGCGGTGAGCGGTGCGCCATGGGCCAGCAATTCCAGCACATGGTTGCGGGTCTGTTCGCGTTGCTCGGACTGTTCGCGGTCGGCGGCATCGCGTGCAAGCCTGCGATTGATAACGATGATGTAGAGAACGGCAGCCACGATGCCGCCGACCAGCAACAGGGAGAACACGAGCACTATCGGGTGCTCCCGCGTATTGCAGCGTTGCCACACAGCGCAACAGGCAGTGATGCCCTAATCGGGGAACGATAGACGAAAGGCATAATATGCGGATTCAGCGGCCGGGTAACCAGGAAATTTATGCTAACACAGGATCGTGATTCCATAACTGGCTGCACCGCTTCCCGCATGCGCACAGGCAACGATTTTATTATCGTTCGTGCAGCGTCAGCAAAAATATATTTTCCCGAAACCTGCTCAATCCGCGTTGCTGAAAGCGCGGGTTTTGCGCGAGCACGTCGGCTTGTGACAGCATCTGCACCACGGCGTGGTCGCGAAACAGTGCTTCAACTTCCGCCGCAGAAACTGAAAACGGCGGCCCCTGCATTTCGGCCTGTGGATAATCCACCGTCACGAGCAGGATTTGCGTTGCGGGCGGCAGGATGCCGGCCAGGTGGCGAACATAACGTTCGCGCATTTCCGGCGGAAGTGCGATCAGCGATGCACGGTCGTATACCGCGGCCACATCCTTCAGGTCATCACTGCCCAAATCAAACAAATCACCGCACAGAATGCCGATCCCCCCCGCCTCGCAACGATCGAACTTTCCCTGAACTTCGTGC
>Ga0307376_10006575_pt1 | contig 10270 bp, 10 predicted proteins | sample TR2MG_FD_202536 | JGI IMG/M metagenome (GOLD analysis project Ga0307376, IMG submission 202536) | Soil microbial communities from Risofladan, Vaasa, Finland - TR-2 | ecosystem: Environmental > Terrestrial > Soil > Coastal area > Acid sulfate soil | place: Finland: Risofladan, Vaasa | collected...
ATCTGATCAATAAGACAGGTTTTGGAGGTCGCGGTAAATTCCATGAAAGAGAATGGGAAAAAGACCTTGAAATGATTAATCTGAACATTATTGCCCTTAAGGCTTTGACACGATTCTTTCTTCCTGATTTTGTAAAAAGAAATGAAGGTAAAATTCTAAACGTATCATCAACTGCAAGCTTAATGTCCGGACCACTGCAGGCAGTTTACTATGCAACCAAGGCTTATGCCACCTTCTTCAGTAACGCCACCGCTGAAGAGCTGTATGACATCAACATTACGGTTACGGCGTTATTACCAGGTGCAACCAAAACTGAATTTGGGAGGGTGTCAGGTATGGACAAAATCTCCATGTTTCAAAAAGCAGCCAGTGCTCATGGTGTTGCAGAAGACGGTTATAAAGGAATGTTAGCCGGCAAATTGGATGTGATTTCAGGTTTGACCTTTGGACAAAAAATGATGATGTCGGTATTGCCATTAACTCCAAATAAATTGCTATTAAAACAAATTCGTCAGATGCAAGAAGTATAATAATTACAAATAAATGCATTTGATCATTTGGCACAAAACGCGATTAAAAATGCAATAGATACTATATGTTTGAACTTAACAAGACCATAATGTGTTGCTATTGCAGATGCTTTTAAAATAAGAGATTCACAGATGCAACTATTAAAATAAAAATATCAGAGTAAAATGAGTAAAGTAATAATTACAGGAGCAACAGGAATGGTAGGAAAAGGAGTTTTACTTGAAAGCCTAGACCATGAAGCTATAGACGAGGTCCTGGTTATAGGAAGGAACAGGCTCGAAATGGAACATCCGAAGCTAAAAGAATTGATTCACAAAGATTTTACTGATTTCTCCGGAGTGCGAAATAAACTTTCAGGATATGACGCCTGTTTTTTCTGCATGGGGATCAGTGCTGCAGGATTGACACAGGAAGAGTACAAAAAGATCACTTATGATTATACCCTGGCGCTGGCAAATAACCTGGTTGAAATCAACCCGGAGATGACATTCACCTATGTATCAGGCCAGGGCACCGATTCAACTGAAAAAGGCAGGATGATGTGGGCACGCATTAAAGGGAAAACAGAAAATGACCTGTTGAACAAGGGATTTAAACAGGCCTATATGTTCAGGCCGGGTGCCATCATTCCGTTAAGGGGGATCAAATCAAGAACTAAAAGTTATCAGTTTATGTATGATTACTTTATGTGGCTGGTCAAATTAATTAAGACATTTGCTCCAAATTCGGTTGTTAACACTACCCAGCTGGGATTGGCAATGATAAACTCAATGTTAAAAGGTTATGATAAAAACATACTGAACCCAAAAGACATAATTGTTTTATCAAATTTATGATCGCCTTTCACCTCCATTCATTACATCAATTTAAATACAATGAACAATAATGCAGTAACTTTGCAATTGAATTAATTTAATCTGATTAAATATGGCTGACTTTCCGAATACATCGGGAGCTCGAAAAGAGTTACTAAAACATATGATTTTGCAACTTCATAGTGGGGAGGCACCTGATGAAGTTCGCAGGAGATTGGTTGGACTGCTAAAAGACATACCGTATAATGAAGTTGTTCAGGTAGAACAGGAGCTTATTAACGAAGGTCTACCAGAGGAGGAAGTACTGAAATTTTGTGATATTCATACGCAGGTATTAGAAGGGCATATAGATGTTTCAAAAGCCAGAAAAATTCCGGCAGGTCACCCCGTTGATACATTTAAAAAGGAAAACAAGGAGCTGATTATTCAGGTTGGAGCATTAAACCGATTCTATGAAAAAATTAGGACACCACAGGATCTTGAATTGGAATCATATTTAATTCAACTAAAAGGTTTATTCAACAATATTATGGATGTTGAGAAACATTATCAGCGAAAAGAAAACCTGCTTTTCCCTTATCTTGAAAAATATAATATTACAGGCCCACCTAAGGTTATGTGGGGTAAGCATGATGAAACAAGGGAGTTGCTCAGAACATCCATTGAAGCCTTAAATGTTAAAGGTGAAATTACCATTGATGAGATCGGTATAATGATTGATATGGTTTTAAAACCTGCATCACAGTCTGTGGCTGATATGATAATGAAAGAGGAGGAAATACTCTTTCCAATGTCTATGGATAAGTTAACAGATACAGAATGGTATGAGATATCTCAGCAGAGCATTGAAATTGGATATTGTTTATATGACCCTGAAATTGAATGGAAGCCTGAAGGCGTCGAAACAATTGCTGTGGAAAAAGCCAATAACGGTCTAATTCAGCTGCCCAGTGGAAAATTGACAGTACATGAATTGATAAACATTTTTAATACCCTTCCTGTTGAAGTGACTTTTATTGATAATAATGATAAGGTGAAATACTTCTCACAGGGCAAGCATCAGATTTTTAAAAGAAACAGGGCTGTTTTAGGTAGAGATGTCAGATTATGTCATCCACCAAAAAGTGTACATATTGTTGAGCAGATCCTAAATGATTTTAAGACAGGCAAGCAAGATCAGGCTGCATTCTGGATTGAGATGAATGGCATTTTCGTTTATATCGTTTATTATGCTGTTAAAGACGAGGAGAATAACTACGTAGGGACTATGGAAATTGTGCAGGATATAACTCAAATTAAAAAGCTTGAAGGAGAACAAAGATTGTTAAATTATTCTGTCAGGAGTAATGAAGAATAATGGCTTAATCATTAGCCCAAGAACTAAAATTGGTGAAATTTTATCTGCCTATCCCGAGCTTGAGAAAATATTGATTGACCTGTCCCCGTCTTTTAAAAGTTTAAAAAATCCAGCCTTAAGAAAAACTATTGGGAAAGTTGCAACCCTACAACAGACTGCCCTTATTGGCAATATCCCTGTTAACACTATTGTTAATGCATTGAGAAAAGAGCTTGGACAGGAGGAAGTTCTTATTTCAGATCTTTCATCAGATATTTAAACTGGTAAATTGATATTCGCCATCCTTCGAACTCACTTTCACCTACCACAACATAAAGATGATTGTATCCTGGAGTTTCATTAAGTTACATATTTCATTCAAATACAGACTCTTGGGGCATAAAATACTCCAGTGACATAGAGGTCAAGGCCTCTTTAAGGACTTATGTGTAAATACACTTACACCATTATAGATTTATGATATAATTCCACCATTGATTTATCAGGTAATGTTCATTTTTAAGCCCATGTTAGAAACAATTATTGTAACTTTGTGTATACCATTAAGAAACATAAATTTAATTTAAAAATTGGAACACATGCCAGTATTAAAAGTTATTGAATTAATGGCTTCTTCCGAAAAAAGTTGGGAAGATGCTCTAAAGAATGCAGTTAAAACTGCTGGAAAAACTGTAAAAGGAATTCGTTCAGCTTATGTTCAGGATCAGAGTGCAGTAGTAAAGAACAATGAGATTACAGAGTTCAGGGTCAATGCAAAAATTACTTTTGAAATATTAAAATAGCACCCTATTGAGCTAAAATAATGTCCTAACCATTTAATAAGCGCAAGATCTTACACCAAGAATTTCTTTGAATCGGGCTATATCCCTGAAATAGGTAATAAATTATTTTTAATGGACAATCTTTCCCCCGGGAGAAGGTAAATGCATTTTGATAGTAAATACCTTCACTCCTGAAAAGTGTATATTATGCTTACTTTCCGGAGTATTTCAAAATGAATCTGAAATAAAATATTATGAAAGCAACAGACTACCCCACATTTAATCACGATTGGGATAAAAAAAAGATTAAGATTCTTACAAAAGAGATCCTTAAAGAAATAGGTGAATTACAATATAAAATGTATGCTCAGCAAAAATATAGTCTATTAGTTGTTTTTCAAGGACTTGATGCTTCAGGGAAAGATGGGCTGACAAAGGGATTACTGAGGTATTGTAATCCGATTGGTATAAAAATCAAGAGTTTTAAAAAACCTACTCCCGAAGAATTTGCTCACGATTTCTTATGGAGGGTCCATAAAGAAGCTCCGGCGAAGGGTGATATTCAGCTCTTTATCAGATCACATTATGAAGATATTCTCGTGCCCTCTGTGGAAGGTTATTATTCTGAAAAAATGATTGCGCAACGATATAATTTGATCAATGATTTTGAAAAATTATTGGAACATAATGATACCCGGATTCTTAAATTCTTTCTGAATGTTTCTCCGGAGATACAAGAAGAAAGGCTGATGGAGCGAGTTCATATTAAGGAGAAACACTGGAAGCATAAAGATGGTGATTGGGAAACCCGGAAAAAATTCGAAGAATACCTGAGTGTATATGAAAGGATACTAAAGGAATGCAATTATGTCCCCTGGCATATTGTCCCATCTGATAAGAACTGGCAAAAATTATATTTTGTTGCAAATGAAATATTAAAAGTCTTAAAAAGTCTTGACCTGCAATGGCCTGAATTAAAATCAGATCTTTTCAATAAGAGCGCGTGATCATTGCTGCCAATTGCATTTTTATTCTTCAATTACTTTATTAACTTTTTTGTAATACGACGAATTTAAAATGACAAATAGCATAGTAAGCTCATTTGTAATAGCTTGAATAAATATTCGTTCTTCATTGCTGATCTTTTCACCAGTTAAAATACATGCGACCAGGATATTTAAATTTTTCGGATTAGAAACGACTGTGGTAAAGGATGAAACCTGTTGTTTTTCCACTATCATTTTATTGCTAACATGAGGACATGTTAAGGCAAGCCCTGCCCTAGTTTCAAAATGCTCATTGATAGTTTTCTGGGTACTGCTGTTTATTATTCTGAATAAGATCCAATCAGAATTTACAATTCCAAAAACGCGGTCGCAATAAAAACGATAGATTTTTTTAAAATCATTTTTTGTTTCCGGATATTTATTAGTATTATTAAAAATGGATTTAATTTCCTGAATCTGAACATTTAACATACCAATATATTTGAATGAATCAGTAAGTCTATCTTCAGTCGTCTTTTTTTCATTTTTAATTTTTTCCATTAGTTCTTTTTGCCTTGAACCTTCTTGTTTGTATAAATTTATGATCAGAACACCAAGAAAAAACAAAATAAAAAGGAGTGCCCCTTCGACAAGTTCTTCTTCAATAATCAGATTTTCTGATAAATATAAGGAATCATTGATTAATTTCGGAGTAAGAACTATTAAAGAAAAGAGAAGAAAGAAGATTACCAGATATAAGATTTGAAGAACTGAGGGTTGAAAGTTTATTTTTCTCATACACTAGCTTACTAAGTAAATTGTAAAAGATATCTGTCAAAATAATTATCAGTGAACCTGTTTTAAGGACACTCAAAAGTAAACGATTATCGAAATTCATGGTGCATGTTTTATATTAATATTTCGTTAAAATTTATACAATAGCACTATATTCTAATCAGGTTATGGTAGTTTCCGTATCCCTAAAATGCACAAAATCAATCGGATCAAGCGAAGTTTTTACTTAAAATATGCTTTTCCGTCAGTCGGGATCAGTAAAAATTCCGAGTCATCCTGACAACATTTAGTCAGAGTAAAATGATAATCCCTGGCCTAAGTTAATCGCCTGTTGTTAGGTTATGTGATTTAATTACAATCTTAAATTCCAAATTTGTTAAAGACGAATGTCGCTGGTAATCTATAAGGGTAACCATTTTACAAGATATGGTGAGTAAGAGACTTGCTTCAATAAAAATCGGGCAAGCATTATTTAGTTTATTTTTTTCTATTAATGAAGGGGGAAATGGCTTACGAGGCACTAAAATGCACTTTAGAATAATCTATATTTTGTCTGGAAGGGTATGACGTATCACATTGTTAATCTCTAATGGCTTTATATCTGATACTTTAGGTACTATAAAGATAATTTATTACCACAATATATTAAATAGTTTAGTTTTTAAACCCTGAAACAAATCCAATGAACTCAAGAATAAATATAGCTCTATGAAGACTGATATTTTATTCAGGAATTTTTGGAACTAGCTTTGATAAAGTACCCGAGCTTCATAATAAATACAGTTATTTTATTATGTAAGGTGTTATAGTAACAGTGGCAATTGGAATGCGATTATATTTCCGAAATAAATGGTTTTAATAATCCTGTTCCAATAACCTGTTTTTGAGTGGCAAAAGAGTAATAAATAAAATAAATCTCTTAAAAAATAGTGTTTGAAATAACTTACCATCTTGATTTCTGATACAGAATCGCTTATTGTTTTGGCCTTATTTTAGTGCAACCAAAATATTCGCCTCAATGATGAACAGATATTTCAAATTGATGTTGTTAAAAGAGGAACGTTGCTCCGTAAATTTGAAATAGAAATAAGCCTGCTATTAGAGAACAAAAGAAGATAAAAAAAGGTTATATTTACATGAAAATCAATTAATGACGGAGGAACTTCTACATAATAAATATCCCTCTTACTTGAAAATTAAAATAAGCTCCAATTTAATCTGAGGTCGCTCATCTATTTATAAACAAAGCTTTTATTCCTGTTTTGTCATTCCCAAATTATCATCTACGGATAACAGCAGAGGATATATTGACTTTAAGAGCATTTAATGAGTAAGATCAGGATTTTGACAAAAATATTAACTTAAGATAAAACATATACTGAAAATGGAAACAATTAAATTGAAAAAAGTATTGATCGCATTGGATTATGATCCAACCGCACAAAAAGTGGTTGAAGCAGGAGCTTCTTTAGCTAAATCCATGAATGCTAAAGTAGTATTGCTGCATGTTATAACAGATCCGTTGTTTTATTCCACATCTGGATATTCGCCGATTATGGGCTTTAACGGTTATATGGACATGGATCCCATCCAATTGGAAAGTGTTGATGGACTAAAAAATGCATCTCTTCAATATCTTGATAAGTCAAAACAACATCTGGGTGATGATACCATTCAAACTCTCGTAAAAGAAGGTGATTTTGCCGAATCTATTCTAAACACTGCAAAAGAGATAAATGCTGATGTCATCGTTATGGGTTCTCACAGCCGGAAATGGCTGGAAAATATAATTATGGGAAGTGTTACTGAAAAGGTTTTAAAACACACTTCTATACCTCTGTTCATCATACCGACAAAACAAAAAAAATAAAAAAAGTATTAATAGCACTTGATTACGATCCATCAGCTGCAAAAGATATATATGCTGACATGATAGTTATAGGTTCTCACGGCCGGGAAAGGTCATTAAAGAGAGCCATGGGAAGTCCAGCAAAAGGAGTTTTCCAGTACACTGCCAGACAGCTTTTGATTATTTAGATCAAAAGAACAATTAACTCTGACTTTGACATTAATTAACTCCATAAAAGGTATTGGTATTTTACTCCAGCCTATGGCAAAACATTAAATTTTCATCAAAGAAATTCTGAATATTCCAATATGAACGAGAAAACGCGACAACCATTTAATGAAGCGATGCCTGTAATACGCCCTGCTTCTGATTTGGCAATAAGGGCAATACCTTTCTTTCCAAATGTTTCAGTACCGCTTGAAATTTCCATAATTTTGTGGCAGCATTGATTTCAATTTTATTTTTCGTACTCATGAAGGTTCTAATTTATAAAACCTTCCTTTCAATATTATTATTAACCTTATTTCAGTAGTATATAAATTGAATTTAAACAAAATATTTAACTATGAGACAAGTATATTCACAAACTAAAGTGATCGCTACTTTAGGTCCTGCATCAAACAGCAAAGGCATTATTCATCAAATGATTAATGAGGGTGTTGATGTATTCAGGTTGAATTTTTCTCATTCAACTAAGGAAGAACATCTGAAGCTGATTAACATTATTAAAGAATTAAACCTGGAATTGGGAACTAATGTTTCTATACTTGCGGACTTGCAGGGACCAAAACTCAGAGTAGGCAAGATTGAAAACGACCTTCTCAATCTGGAAGAAGGTGATATTATATCTTTTGTTACTAAAAAATGTTCAGGCACCAAAGATCATCTTTATATGAGCTATCAGGAATTTCCAATGGACGTTAATCCGGGTGAAACAATACTCATTGACGATGGTAAAATAAAGCTGGAAGTTACAGAAACCAATAAAAATGATACTGTTAAAGCAAAGGTCATTTATGGTGGTCCGCTTTCTTCAAACAAAGGAGTGAACCTGCCTGATACAAAAGTTTCACTTCCGTGTCTTTCTGATGACGATATTTCCAATGCTGTTTTAGCGCTGGACAATGATGTTGACTGGATCGCATTATCATTTGTCCGGAAAGCTTCTGATGTTCTTGATATAAAAAATCTAATAAAGAAAAATAAAGGCCATATCGCTGTAATTGCTAAAATTGAAAAACCCGAAGCTCTCCTGGAAATAGACCATATTATCGACTTAGCCGATGGAATTATGGTTGCTCGTGGCGACCTCGGGGTGGAAGTTCCCTTTGATCAAGTTCCTGTAATACAAAAATTAATTATCGAAAAATGTATTATGCATTCAAAACCCGTGATTGTTGCTACACAGATGATGGAAAGCATGATTACAAATTTCAGGCCCACAAGGGCCGAAGCTAATGATGTGGCTAATGCCGTACTCGATGGTGCAGATGCTTTGATGCTTAGCGGGGAAACTTCTGTTGGCAAATATCCTGTTGAAACTATAAAAAGTATGCAGAGGATTATTAATTATACTGAAAACAAGGGAAACCCTTTTAGTAAACAGCATATACCTGTGGAAGGAACACCTACATTTCTTGCCGACTCCATTTGCTTTAATGCATCGCAATTAGCACAGGAAGTTGGAGCAAAAGCAATAATTGCATTTACTCATTCAGGATATACTGCATTAAAGATATCCAGCCATAGACCCAAATCCAATATCTATGCTTTTACCAATAATAAAAATCTTTTACATAAAATTTCAATGATATGGGGAATACAATCATTTTATTTAACTACATACAACGATTTAGACAAGGCAATTCATAAATCAATAGAAATACTTAGGGATAAAAAACTGTTAACAGATGGTGACTGTGTTATTCATGTTGGCAGCACTCCACTTGATCTTCATGGAAGAACAAATATGATGAAGGTCAGCAAGATATAAAAGAATATTTAACATACACTATCTTAAAAGATAAGATAATGCGATCATTAGTTTACCATGGTCAAGGGGAAAAATCCTGAGGAAAAAATTAAAAACCTGTAATGATAGAATCATCACCCATTCCCTGTCTACCCTGTCTGCCTTGCTCTGCCGCCTTAGTCCCGCCTTGCGTGATTTCGGCGAACGAAAGCCGAAGGGGCTACAATTGGCCGCTATAGGCCTGTCGCTTGCGATCTATAGTTTCAGCGACGGAGCATCGACGGCGAGGCGCGAAGACGATGCTGGCAGTTGTCAACAAAAAATACAAAGGCCCCTGTAAGTCAATGATTTACATGGGTCTGTAATCTTAGAAAGTGGTAACACCAGCTCCCTAAGGAGCTTTATTTAATATGCTTTTCGCAGAAAGCTCACTACTTAATAGGGCAAACCTGTACCCTGCAACAGCCACATTCTGGAATAATTATGATCTTTACTCTGGTTTGAAGGAACAAAGGTGGTTGTTTCCAGTTTGTCAACTGCCGAATTATAATTAACCAGGTATTTTGGATCCTGACTTGGAACAGGATACATAAAGCGTATTGGTAAGGCTGCTCCGTATTGAGTTACAGTGCCTACTACCAAAGCAGGGTAACCAGTACGACGATAGTCAAACCACGATTCGACACCTAGCCAAAAGGAGATCCATTTCTGCTCAAGGATTCTTTCCTGCTTGTTAACAGCATCGGCGTAATTGATTAGTGGATTACTATAATAGTCGTCAAAATTAAATCCATTGGCACCATCAGAAATCCCCCACCTTTTCAATGAAGCTACAATACCATTTTTGTAATGTGTTTCCGGATCTGAAACCGAGTCAGAAGTCAGTACTCTTATATTCCTATTTTTCGGAAAATGAAAGAACAATAAACTAACCATAAATATAACCATTTAATAAATTACAATAGCATTAAATCGCTTTGTCTTGTAAGATTTCCTGATAAGGCTATTAGACGGCCGTTTTGATCTTACGAGGTTTGCGATTTAAATAAGAACGTAATGCATTGATCATGTATACGTAGAAAAATCCGACAACAATTCCGCAACCATTAAATTTAGAAGCCGCCTGCAAACCATTGATCTACAGCGGTATTCGAGCTAGGTTTTAAATTACATTAGAATAGATCGAGTTATATAACACTTTTAT
>Ga0307376_10006577_pt1 | contig 10268 bp, 23 predicted proteins | sample TR2MG_FD_202536 | JGI IMG/M metagenome (GOLD analysis project Ga0307376, IMG submission 202536) | Soil microbial communities from Risofladan, Vaasa, Finland - TR-2 | ecosystem: Environmental > Terrestrial > Soil > Coastal area > Acid sulfate soil | place: Finland: Risofladan, Vaasa | collected...
CCTGTTTTTTATTTCTAAAAACAATTCTGTTTTTTCAGAAGGAATACTAGTCGTATTTAGATTTTTAATTAAGCTATTTAAAATGCTTACTGTTAAATTTCCAACTTTATACTCAAAGTCGTCTTGTGTTATATAACCCTTATTTATAGTATGCATAGTACTCTCTGATTGCTTAGTTGAAAGTCTATATGTATCCGCTTCTTGCCACCAAAATCTAGGGGCATTTATGTCAAGCCATACATAGATACTTTCGAGAAATTTATTATGCCCCCCGTCTTTTGAAGATAATTTAGCAGCAATACCCGGCATCCTAGAAACAGGCTGGTTGTGACTCAAAGAAAGACCAAGCATAGCCTCTTCATAACCACATTCTTTTAAGATTTTAATATCCATTTATGATTTAGTTTTCATAACATTTAATACTGTTGAAATAACTACAGTAATAGCCAAGAGAATTAGCCCAAATGCAATAACATTGTATACATCTTTTGATAAAAATAGTTCGGTATGGCAACAACAGCAACATCCTTCCTGCTCGGTAACATTTTGTCCGGTAACAGGAATCTGCTCAGCAAAAAGAAAAAATTCTGTATCCGGTGTGGGAATTACTGTCGGCGGTACATCCGGAACTGTGCCTTGCGCAAATACTGTATCCCAACTACCTCCGAATGATATAAGTACAAACACAAATACAATTAAAACTGCAACTATTAAAAACCTATTATTTTTTACCATTTTCTTGCTCCTTTTCTTGTTTATATATTCTTTTTAAATTCTTTTATACCTCGAACCATCCTATTATTTTTCCATTAGAAAAAATCTCCTCGGTCATTCCGTGTGGGAATTCTTCCCTAAGTTTATCATAAAAAACATGGCGAAGTTGTGGAGGTCTAGACCCACGATTGAGTGGAATTCCTCCTAATCCAGTATATAAAGGAAAATCATCTCCTTCTAAATCTCCGTTATCATCATAAGTAGTATAGACAGCAACGTTCTTATAAAATAAATTATGCCAATATTCAGCTTGTTCTATTTGTTCATTTGTTAATTCCTTAATAACATATCTACGCCACCAACCTAAATCTTCAAGTCCTTGCCCGTCTTTTTTATATACAACATAATTTTCAGCATCATCGAAACAAGTAAACCAATATTTGTTATCTTTATATAAAAGCATTCCGCTATATATCCCATCCCAAAAATTAAAATACCACAATCTCCTAAATTCATCTTCGTTTATTTTTGGCAACTTCATTATCTCTTCTGCTTTTGTCATAGAAATTTTCTCTTCTTTACTCCTTTAATTTTGTATTTCCCTTAAATTCTTTTATACCTTCCGCAAATTCTTTAAAGTTTCTAATTTGTTCATTATCTTCTTCAAAAAGAACTACTTCAAATAATCTATGCTGCTTATTTGAAATAACTGCCCATATAATTGATATGCCTTCTTTAAAACGTCCTAACCAAGGTCGTTGATAGGCATAAAAAGCGGGCAAGTTATAGCTAAAAGTAGCAAAACCATCATCTTTCCAACTAGTAAATTGTAATTCCCCACAACCACAATTGCAGCGAATTGTTGTTTCATTTACCCAATCTTTATTACACATTCCCATTAGTTTTCTCCTTAATAACATTTTCAATCGGCATCCATCTTATCTTCAAAATCAAGAATATCGAAAAAGTTCACGGTTAAACCTTTCTTTTATGCTAATAAATATAGTTGAATGGTTTAATAACTTTAATAATTACTTTATAAATTAGAAACCATACAATATTTTTCCTGTCATGCCACACACTTGATTTGGAGATGTTATGTTTGCTCCCGTCCGTATCAAGCCAGAATCCTTTATAAAAATATTTGTATTCCCTAGTCAATTTAGAAGATATACCTGTATTTGCTATTTCTAATACGGATATTTCAGTTTTATCTTCCTCAACTCCGTGTGGGACTAACTCAACCGTTAATCGAATCATTTACATTCCTTTTCTAAAATGGTATATGTTCTTCAGGGAAAATAGATTTACGTCTAAAATCTACTCTGAGTTTTAGTAGTCTTTTTAACAACCCCTTTATTATAATAAATATATTAACTTCGCGTTTATCCAACCATCCCAAGCCGTTTACCCATACCTCATCAGCCTGTTTCCCGATTAGGTTTGTCGCGTATTCTTTAAAATCTTCTTTGTTATCAAACCAAGGGACTATTTTGCCAGCAAAGTAATCCTGAATAATAACATCTTCATGGCAACAACGATATTCATCGGCACTTGCTTCTTCTTCTGTAACATCAAAATAGATTTTCATAATAAATTCCTTATTAAAAATAATTTTATTTCTAATCAACTCGGGAGGGACTCGAACCCTCGCACAACGGAGTTACCCACGCTCTGCCACTGAGCTACCGAATTGAGTTCCGTTAGGAGAGGAGTTCGATTTTCTGTGTACACCAGAAATCGGGTGTCTTCTCTTTGCCCTAACTAATTATAATTATACCATACTTTTACTATTTTGTCAAGAGTAACACTACTGTATATACTTGTGCAGGTTCTCTTTTGTTACATCTCTTGCCATTACAGACTCTCTCCCATATGTATTAGTAACTATCCATAAACCAGAACCCATATAAGCAAATTTAATTGCTCCTATATAAATGTAAACATCATCATATTCTGAGTTATCAGATGTTTTTTCTAAAAGTTCTAAGAATTCTGTATCCATTTTTGTTCCCTTCTACTATTTCTCCGAGTTTTTCCAGATTTTCTATAATATGCCACTATAACATTTTTTACATATGTGTCAATATCTTCTCCAAAATTAACACTTTCCATAAAGGAATTTCTCCACAATAGTTGCATTCTTTTTCTTAATGTCGAATCTTTTACTAAATTAAGCGCCAGAGTTCCCTCGATATAATCTTGTATAAAGTCGCCTATTTTACTTTTAAATTTCTTATCATTTTTAAAAATTTTTTCACATAATATCATTGCAGACGGAAAATTACCAAATGTAGTGTTATCCATTTATATTATCGTTTTCTCTTCTATTCTGCACTCTCTTAATGCCGCAAATATGAAGCTCTCAATAATTTTTCTGCACTTAAGACATGTCTGATGAAAATGATGCTCCATTGTATTTGTTGACATGCAAGGGGCATTCATAGTCAAAACTATGTCAGAAGGATTTAAGTATTCAGGGTCATTCTTTTTTTCTATAAAAATATTATTGCAAATATCACATTTCCAAGCATCCACTTTAGTCATCTGTCACCAACCTTTTCCAGTTAATCAAGTCTCTGTGATATTTGTCGAATTCCTCATCTGACATATGCAATAGACCTTCGGCGTAAATAGCTTCTTCAATTTCCTCTTGAGTCATTCCCATAGGGTGACTCCTATATGTTACCAGTAAGATTGATTGCTGTACTCTGCTTAGTTCTTCAAATTTTTTTGTCATTATAATTATGCGCCTTTTTTTCTATTCCAAGCAATGTTTTCTCTATGCCTCTATAGAAATTATTTATATCTTTTTTTAATTGTTCGAGTTCCTTTAATAATTCTTCTGCCTTCTCTTTATTCATTATAAAGACCTTCTTTCATTTAGTTATCTATAAAATACTTCGCCCTGATATTCTTTTTTAAACACCACTGTCAGCCCACATGCATCACAAAACAAACAATGTTCCTCTCCATTACTTGTTTCATCAAATAGATGGAAGGATTTTGGACACCTATGACTTTTCCACCAACTATAGAACCATTTTGGTAGAAAACCAAATATAGTAAAATAAGTTATATGATACCAAGTTCCAATAATATTTTTGTTTGAGTTATTCACTATAAAATCCTTCTTTTATTTCAAAAAACTTATATTAGTACCAGCAGAAACTGGAACAACACGCCAGTCTTTGCCAAATTTTTCTTCGTCCATGTGCTCAAGGGCAAATATAGCATCATCATAATTTACATAAACTCTACCGACTTTTCCATCAGCGGTTGCCCATATCGCATTTGTGTTTTTATTCCACAACATATAACCATAAAGGAGTGCATACATAGGACACTTGCTCTTTATATCGCAATCTTCTTTACATGTACTTTTCTCCAATTTCCCGCCAGCTTCTACTAACTGCCTGAAAATTTCGGTTATTTTATCATGTTCATTACTATTTTCCATTTAGCCTCCTGTAATTTTAAAAGCTCTGTATTAGAGTCGAACTAATATCTCCTTTTTACGAAAAAGGTATGTTTCACCGTTGCACCAACAGAGCGTGCTCTTCCCGAGATTATTTAAATATAACTTATTCTGATTTTCTAACATCTTCAATTGGATTAAGTGTTTTCATTTTTTCTTTTATATCATCTAGCGAGTAAGGGTAGAAATTGTTAGTATCAACTCCTATATCAAATGATAGTCCATAAGGTTCTAATTGTCCGTGATGATGTCCAAAAAGATGCCAAGAGGCAAAGTGAGAATATTTCCATGAGCGCATTGAGTAATGACATAAAACAATTGCTCTCTTATTACCATATTCATCAAACAGCCCTTCTGGTTTTATAATTTTCATATAAGGAGCTTTTATTTTCTTACTATCGTGATTACCCTTGATAAATTCTATGTTACCATTTAATCTCCACAAATAAGGTTCTGCTTTTTTCCATGCAAAATCTCCCAAGAAATAAACGATATCACCTTTTAATATCTTGCTATTCCAATTATTTATTATTGTTTCGTTCATTTCTTCCACAGTATTGAAAGGTCTGTATGCCAATTCTATAATTCTTGTGTGGTCAAAATGTGTGTCTGAGGTAAACCAAATCATAATTATTTTCCTTTTTAGTCAGGATGGCTGGATTTGAACCAGCGCCTTCTCCCTTCCGACGAGAGCTGTCTACCGGGCTGACGTACATCCTGTTAAAGAGCGGGAAGTGAGGCTCGAACTCACGCATCTTGCTCGGCAAGCAAGCACTCTACCAACTGAGTTATACCCGCGTAATTGATGTGCTGTACGGGTTAGTTGCGGTGTCCGCATTGGGTTGGCTCCAGCCTTGCGTGTAGTGCGCACTGGCGTGTGTCTGGTATTTTCTACCTTTCAACAGTGACCGTACCTACCATAATGCAACTATTTGAGATTACCCTTTTCCTACACTCAGCCCTGTTGGGCGAGCACATCAAAAGCAGAATTTGGGAATCGAACCCAAGCCCCGTTCTTACCAAGAACGTATTCTAGCCACTAAACTAATCCTGCGTAATTACAATTAATTATACCACATTATTCCTTATTTGTCAAGTCTTTTTCTCATTATAAAATTTGCATTTTATATTTCGTTATGAAAAAGAATTTAAAGAAATATATTTGTTACCTTCGTCGTCGGTTGTATAGCAAACCATATCAATAGAAAGTCTTTCTTCGCTATAGTCTTCGTCAATTCTTACTTCTAAATCTCCATATTTATTCATTAAATGTCTAAGTATGGCAATAAGTTCTGAAACGGTTTTTATGTTCTTATATTTTATTTCCATATTTTTACCTTATAAAACTACGATTTTATCTCCCAAAAGGTATATCTAATTTTTCTTCCAATTCTATAATTCTATTCAATAAAGGTTCTACTTCATAATCATAGAATACATGCGGTACACCCCCGTTTGAATTATGCTCGAGTTTTTCCCACAATTCAATAACTAACTCCTGTGTGTACTCTGGTTTTTTTCTATAATCATGCGCTGCTACTTTTCCCATAATATTCCCTTTCTTGTCAAGTTGGCAACTAAGGATTTGAACCTCAATCACGGAGTTCAGAGCTCCGCATCCTACCAGTTAGACGAGTCGCCATAATTATTACTCAAATAAATAAACTGTTGCTGTTATCTCTAGGATTTTTCATTAGGCTAACTGCTGCGAGTATGTTGTCCTTATTATCAGTAACATATAAGGATATTGGAAACACACGCGCTAAAAAAGAAATCATTAACAAATTTTGTAGTGTGTTATCCGTAATTTCTTGCTTTACTAAAATCATTTTATTATATCTTAGAACTTTCTCTTTTCCTCTCATAAAAACCCAATTTTATGCATTTTTTTGTATATCATATCTGCTACTATTTTATGACCAGCAGTATTGAGATGCCCCTCTGCGAGTGATTTCCCAACACCCAATGTTTCGTGTATAAAACAATATTTTTCATTTAGCAGTTTCATTCCCAGTCTGCTACTTCTTGCAATATTCACTACATTTTCAAAATTATTAACAATCAAATTATTATAAATTTTTCTGTTTTTATAATAAGTAGCCTCATCAAAATAAGGAGTATAAGTGCGTGGAAACAACGTAAGAACTATAACATTTAAGCCATTCTTTATTAAATAATTACAATAATTATTTAGATTTTCAAACACTTTCTCTGGTTTATGAGATAAATATAAGTCATTACTTCCAATCCAAACACAAACTATATTACCTTTAGTTCTTTCTTTCGGTATAAATAAATTATAATTTTTTGCAATATTCTCCGCTGTTAACATTGTCCTAGAGTTATTTATAACTTCATATTTTTTTTCCACTAATTTACCAAGAAATTTAGTGTAGTTTACTTTATCATCTATGTGTTCTAGCCCTGAAGTACTGCAATCTCCTACACAAAATATCTTCTTCATAAATTATTTTCCTAGTAATATTATACTTTAATTGTTTTTTCTATTTTTCGCTTCTAATAGTCCATCTATTACCAAATCTACCTCTTCCTCAGTAAGGAACATATGAATAAATCTAGATGTTTTTTCTTTTTCATACCACTGAGACATTATAATAGATATATCACTGTTATCACTCGGAGCAATTGCTACTGTTTGCATAGATACACCATTGCTAAGCCAAGAGGGTTGAAAACGCAAAGTTTCATAGTCATCTGGGTCACTAAAGTCTATTGTTCCTTTATATGTTCCACCTGAATATTTTTTCATATCATTTTTTCCTTATAAAATTGTTGTTTTATAATGTTTCTTATTTATTGTTAATACTTTTTTCCCCTTTTCTTTGAATAAAAACTTGGCGAACAAGCATTATAAGCAGAATACTTACAAAAATAAGCATAAAGGGATTTATATTTTTTCCACAAAAAAGATAAAAACAAGTTCCTCCGGTTACACCAACATAAGTTAATTGATTATACATATTTACCTCCTTTTTACCAAACTTCCTTAGATTTTAATAAGACCGAACCATATGCCCAAACCTGTAGCCAAGAAAAAAATATAGACAACAATAGTTCTGGCAATATTAAAACACGTATTACAATATCAAAAATATCTATATTTTTTACATATTTTAAATTATATAAACTAAACAAATATCCACCAATAGCCAACGTTACTGGTAAAAAACTAAAATTCAAATGAAAATGCCACCCATATTTAATACTCTGCGGTATTACTGTTGCTAATATAGTTATCAATAATGCTATAAAAACTATATGACTAAAAAAGTCTTCAAATGTATATTTGTTAATTCCTTCTTCTAAAATTATCCGTATACCTCCTATCATCCATCTAAGTCTCTGTCTTATAAGTTTCTTTATACTATAAATAGCATCCGTATTAGCAATTATTTTAGGATTAAAAACAGTTTTCCAACCCGCTTTTTTTAATTGCAAAGTAAGTTTATAATCTTCAAGCAAGTGATTAGGGGCATATCCACCCACTTCTATTATAGAGTTAAATCTAAATACAGAACAAAGACCATGAAGGATTAGAACACTTTTCCAAGTTGCTGTTCTTGTAGCATCAAATCCTGCATATTCTAATCTTTGAAGTCGCCATAAAATCCACTTTTCAACATTCTTTAAAATTCCATCTTTTTTATAAAAAACTGGGTTTAATACTCCGGCAATTGAACAAACACCCCCGACACTATTGTCTTTTTCAAAGGATTTTAGAGCTTCCGAAACTACATTTTTATCAAAACGACAATCTGCATCGGCAGATAAAACAAAATCACACTTTATATTTTCTTTTAAAAACTCTAATCCCTTGTTCATTGCACCCGCTCTTAGTTCCGCTTTATCTGTTTTCAATAATACAAGCTGTTCCGGATATTTTAAAATTAGTTTTTTTACTATATCTGATGTTTTATCGGTTGAAAAATCATCTACAACTATAATTTTATATAACTTGTATGTTTGTGCAACCAAGTCTCCTATTATATTTTGAATATTATTTTCTTCATTGTGTGCAGGAACAACAGCGCAAACTATCATTATTTCACCTCTTCTTTTGCAATTACAAAAAGTCTTTTTAGTGATGTCCCATATGGAGTACAAGTTATAAGCATTAATCCGCTAATATTATTTTCGTAAAATTGTTTATTTAAATCATCATAAGCTTTATATATTTCTTCTGTATCAATAGTTTCTGTATACTGAACAATATATTTAAATTCATTTATAAAAACTATATCGCCAAATTCTAACTCATCTAACTTAGCAAAAACTTTTGGAGTAATTCCCCATTGTCTATGTCCAATAATAGCAGATAATCCGGAATCTCCGAAAAAAGATGTAGTTGAAATCCAAATAGGATATTCATCAAGTTCGCTAAGATTGCTTGTTTCATCTTTTACATCTGCTCTTTTCAATTTTTCATTCACGTTAATCTTGTCTATTACTATAGTTGTGTCATCGCTCCAAAGCGGAGAGGGTGTATCTATTTTTAAATAATCAACCTGTTCTTTTTCTGCTGTATCTTCCATAGAAAAATTGTCGATAAATGCTTCGGGTTCTAGAGGTGCAAAACAAGATGTATTTATTAACAATATCAATAATAATATCAGAAACAATTTTTTCATTACTTATTTTCTACCCAGCGCTTTCTTGGCAATATCAACAACAGCACACCCATAAGGAAGCTTTGGATTAGGACATTGTTCTATAATTTCTTCTAAAGCTTTTCTTAGTTTTGCAAGTTCTTTATAATCATATTTATTTATTTTAATATAATCCATATAATCTTCAAATGGAGTATGTATAATCCCATCTCTAGTCATTTCAGCCTCCTTATAAAAGTATTATTTTATTATGTTACTAGCGGGCAGTTCTGGGTTCGAACCAGCCTCTGTCAACTACCCTTGCAACCTTCCATATTATTTTATATTTCCAACTTCTTTATGATACAACTCTCTGTATTTTCTACGACCATTTCCTTTGTTCAATATTCCATAAAACTCTGTTATAGAATGACAATTTGGGCACAATACTCTCAAATTATTTGGATTATTATTTGTAGAGTCGCCGTCTATGTGGTCTATTTCTAAAGGTATTCTTTTTGTAAAAGGACTAGTTTCTCCCCAGCCACACATTTCACACTTATATTCAGATTTTTTAAGAAGATAGTCCCGTATAGTCCTACTAAGGCTTTGTTTGTTAGATGGTTCATTTCCATTGCTTTCTCCAATAAGCCAATCAGAAATAATCTGGTCGACACGATATTGAGCAGAGCAAGCAGAAGAACAAAACTTTTTGTTTGCTGCCCTACCTCCGGTACCGTCTTTTTTGTAAACTGGGTTTTTACATTGCAAACAAAGCTTAATATAATCTCCGTTGGTACGCTTTCCGTTATTAAATTTAGCAGAGCAAGACATAGAACAAAATTTATTGCGCCGCTTGCTATATTCTAATGGATTTTTGCAAAAAGCACATGTCCTAGGACTTTTCTCATATTCTTCTTTCTTTTTTAAACCTCTTATTCTAGCAACTTCTCCGCCTTTTATAGAGCCCTCTAGGTGTCTTTGTTCACTTTCTTTAGATTTATATGTCATTTTTTCCTCTGTTCTCTGATTTTTTTTGAGAAAGAGAAGTGCAGAGTCACTTATCAAGTGATTAATTAGTTCACTCTATCTCTTTCTCTTAGTACGCCCGAAAGGGGTCGAACCTTCATGAATCTAGTATGTAAAACTAGCGCTTCACCAATTAAGCTACGGGCGTAAATTGAGTAGTTTTATATCATGCTCAGGATAGAGCCCAGCGGGTGTTCCCGTCAGATGCCACCACCAATTTTTTATGGAAATTGGAAACCAACTATTATTATACCACATTATTTCGATTTTGTCAAGAGTAATTTTTTATCTTCCAAGCACAGATAACCTATCTTCTAATTCTATATTTTTTTTTCGTAACTCTATTAATTCTCCAAAAACAGAAATAAATTCAGGTAATTTTATTGTTCCTGCTGGAACTTCTTTTTTTTCAACCGATAGCCATAAATCTAGTAACGCTT
>Ga0307376_10006578_pt1 | contig 10268 bp, 6 predicted proteins | sample TR2MG_FD_202536 | JGI IMG/M metagenome (GOLD analysis project Ga0307376, IMG submission 202536) | Soil microbial communities from Risofladan, Vaasa, Finland - TR-2 | ecosystem: Environmental > Terrestrial > Soil > Coastal area > Acid sulfate soil | place: Finland: Risofladan, Vaasa | collected...
ATGTTGCTCGTCAAAATGATATAGTTCCGTTCATTATCGAAATCCCAGGCAGGATTCCACGGTGCCGTTTCCCACCACCCAGGCGGAGTCGCATTCCACACCCAAACCACTTGACTGTAACCGTAGGATACGTAAGAAGCATCCCACGTTTGCAGGTTATCTACGAGCCAAAGATACAGTTGGAGAGCCTGGATATTGGTATTGGTTGTGATAAGGGAAACACCTGTAAGGGTGTTCAGAATGTTGGAACCATCCCGTTCGATGTTTATACCGTTGGCGAAATTCGACCCTTCGCTACGCATTTGGATGATGAGGTGCTTGTCGTCTAAGCTATCAACCCAAGAAACCCGACCGAATTGTGAGGGGTCGGCTGAGTTGTAAACGGTATCCCCCCAAACGAACGGACCCCCTGTCCAGGACGTTCCGGTACAGTAAAATTCACGGTTATTGCCATCGGTTGTGTTGTTTAAGTTGTATTTGTATCCGTGATTTAAGCGGCTCATCGTTAGTACCTCTCTCGGTAGAGGGTGTCCATCTCACTGGATTCCCAATTGATTGGGGGCCACGCTTGTTCACCGGCTTTCCAAGGAACAGAGTAGTAATCCGGTAGGTGGATGAACACAACTTCCGAATCGGTCTGATCGTCGTACATCTTCATGTACTCATAGGTGCCAGAAAACCCAATAGTGCGGAACAAACGCTCATCTAAATAGCCCTTGAACTCGGAAGAGTTCGCAAGGGTAACTCGGGTCCAATCCCAATCCCCATCTGCCCGCTGACCCATCGTCAAACTGGAGAAGTTCGTGTTGTAATAGGTCGTGAAGGTTGTCAAAACACCCCCACCGTAAGCGAAACCGTACACTCCCTCCATCCGGTAATTCGTAATCGCGCCCGGATTTACCGCAGTGGCAGTGAGCCTACTTCCGAACGTGCCGTAAATGTAAGGGTCTGCCCGAATGCCTTGGAGCGGCGATACAATCTGACCTAAGACATGGTAACTCTGCACCGTGGCATCGTACCTTTCGTTGTGGTAAACCGCCATAAAGGGATGATCCCACCCGAAAATAAGTACTTGGGCGGCATGGTCGTCTGAGTCTGCGTCGTAACGGATGTTCGGTATCCAAATTCCCCGAGGGGCGTTGTTGTAAGCCGCAGATCGTTGTAGAGGGAAGAAGTCATTGATCTGGTTGTACATGCTTGTTGGCGCGGTGTGGGGGTTCACATAGTAGTTGTAGTCTTCCCCGCGAGTCGTTCTTGCTACCCCAGAAGTACGACCGGACAAAGTTTGGTTGTGCCAGAACATACCCTCGCCGGTTATGTGATTCTGTACCACTACGTCGTTGACGTATTCGGTTGGGTCGCCTACTACAAAGATGTCTTCCCCTGTCTCAAATGGGGCATTGTTATAAATAACCGTCCAACGGATTTGACCGGGCGTTGCAAAGTCTACACTGGCAACTAAACCTTCCGTAGACCCGTCAGTGTTTGTGATGAACTCACCTTCATCAGGAACACCATTGAAATCAGTGCTCACAAGGTCCATCCGACCCCCCCAAAGAAACTGAAGCGTCGAACTTACGGGACCCTTAACAACAAAAGCTTTTCCGGTGGTTGTGTAAATCTCTTCCCCTGTTTGGTATGTGCCTGAACTTGTGTTTGTTTGGACCCAACAAGTGGGCATGATGATCGCAGTGGCGTCAGTTGGTCCGCCACGGTCGGTACTGATGGTCATGCCCGGACGCCAATCCCCTATCACGTAATCCATATGGATTCGTTGGACAGGCCAGCTATCAAGAAGTCCAGGGGGACTCAGTGTCGAAAAAGTAGCTTCCGCCCCCGTCTCTACACAAATGATTGTCTCACCTTCCGTGAAATCCGTACCCCCGTTGTTGTTAACGTTCCGAACACTGACGTAATTCTGACCATGTTTGATCCCGAGCACGTTGTCGTCGAATCCGCAATCGTGCATGTTGGCATCGTTGATCGTGATATTACTGAGTTGATTGCCTGCATCTCTTTCAAGGTCATCGGCATCACGGAATCGTGCATTTTCGGTCATCAGAACTCGGATATGCCGGTCATCGAGGGGGTCAACCCATTTCACAACTGCCTTACGTTCCGGGTAAGCCGAGTTGTAAACAGTTTCCCCTACAGCAAAAGGACCACCAATCGCCCAAGCATTTCCCGTCAATTCTATATTCCACTGGATCACGTCGTCGATAGTAACGGAATTGAGGACAGCCGTGTCGGTTTGTACATCCTCTCCGGTTTCAAAGTTGAATCCGGTTTTCATACGGGCAATGATATGCTTGTCGTCAAGACCATCTACCCAGATGACTTCCCCAACTTTCTCGAACCCACTGCCGTCTTCGATAAGATCCCCGACGCTGAAAGGTCCGCCAACAGTCCAACCCGCACCCGTCATCTCAACTTCTCTGAAGTTCGTGAACGAGTGCCGGAAGAGAAACAGACCTTGTGCATAGTAGGCAGTGTTGATGGTTTGATCCCATCCGAACCAAAAGTACTTGTTCGCTTCGGTTGCGTTGCTGCCGAATTTGGTATAAGCATTGTAATACGGGTAAGGAGAATCGCGGGTAGGCCAACAAATTGCCCAAAGAAACTCATCCCCTGTCGGTTGGGGGGGCGTACCGCCGTCCATTCGTTTGACGATCAATCCAAAATTGTAGTCGGTACCTTGCCACCCTTTCCAATAGAACCAATCTGAAACGCACCAATGGGTGTGTAATCGATCCGGATCAAGAATCGACCGGAATTGGTTCATGATCCTATGTAGGATCTTCCGTTGGCGGGGGATTGCATAGTAATACAAATCAGCTTTGAGCGCCCCCATATCAACTCGATAACGTATAGCCATATCGAAAACTCCTTAATCCTTCCAGGGGTACGCCTTCGCCCATTGCACAGGTGGGAAAGTAGGTTCGCCAGTGACCCACGGAAACGCCATGTAAGCTGAGTATTTGATGAACGGACCATCTGGACCCGCAAATATCCTGTTGATGTCTTCGTTCTTTTTACCTACGACCCGTATGACATCCGAATCCAACTCACCTTTGAGATAAGATCCGTTGTAAACCGGTACCGGATACCAATCGAATGTCCAGTCCTCGTAGCGAGGACAGTTTCCCGCCGAGAAGTATGCATAGGCGACCCCCGAAGCTTCATCAGCGGGGTCAATCGCATCGGGGAAATTGTAAGTGGTACGACCCCCGATAGGGTTTGCCCCCCACATGCGCCAACCTAAAACATCTCCGGGATTAGGAGAATCTGTGGGATCGAGGCGAACCCATAAAGCCCCGTGCCGAGAGGTATCTTCTGTTGCATACGGTGTAATGATTTCCCCAGAAATCGCCACTGAGAAAATCGAAGGATTTTGCTGGTTGGTGAAGTAATGCGCCATAAAAGGCTTATCACTATCGTAAAGGAGAACGTGTTGCAGTGGTATGTTGGGGTCCGCAGGGTACGGGTAAATGTTTCCCCGTATCATACTGTTGTAAGGCCAAATGAAGAACTTTTTGAAGTCTGCTTCCGATCCCCCATAGGCAGCGGGTCGGGGATTGAATGGGGAATCTACATAATCTTGTTGCGTCGGAGAACTAATCGTCCCGCCCAACAACCCGTTATCATGATCCGTGAATCCGAAATTGAAGCAATGGGAGTAATTGGCGGTCAAGGATGCTAGGCTCTGACCATTGGCATAGAGAATGTCCGTATCGTAGAAGGTTTCTCCATACGTCATCCTGACAATCCAGGTAGTGCCCCCATCCTGTACGTCTTCGATAATTCCTTGCTTGGTGGGTATGACCAAATTATCCACGCACACAGACCCGATAAGGGGGGAACCGGTACTTGTACCGGTAAACGAAACTAAACCTTTACCGGCGGTTGGGTGGTAGAACATCGAAAAGACAGAGTTACCGGCTTCATAAAGGTAGTTGTCCCAATAGGACTCGTAGTAGTTTTGAATCCCGTTGTCGCCATACCACCAATAGACGTTTCGCCAATCGCCATCTGCCTGACCATTCTCTCCTGTACAAGCATTGATTGCCCAAACCGGACCTGTAGGGACACCCCCCGACATGGCTTTGACCAGAAAGAAATAACCAACGTAATTACCGGTCGAATTCCATCGAACGATATCAGTCACGAGCACATCGGTATGGGTCTCTCCGGGGTCTAATCCGGTACGGATTCGATTTCGGATGTCCTCAAAATAGTCGCGTTGGGCTGTGCCGCTAAACCCATAATAGGTGTGCCACTTGTACCCCAGATGTATCAAAGTTCTCGCCATATTCAAGGCTCCTCAATCAATACCGTTGGCGGTAAAGAAAATCGAAATCGTACTTTTCCCAATCCCAAGGAGGGAAGATCGGCTCATCCTTGACCCACGGCAACGAAAAGTTCGTACAGGTTTTGCTGTTCACCTTAGTCGGATCATTGGCATCTTCAAACACCTTTTGGTAGTCAAAACCACCCAAGTTACCATAAACGCCATCCCAAATAGTGTACCCAATAACTCGGAAAAAGTCGGGATGCAGGTAGCCCTTGAACTCCGCACCGTTGGCAACCGTCACCAAATCCCAATCCCACGTACCGGTTAAGAAGTTACCGTTCCGGATACTATTCCACCAAGATAGAAATTGCTGTTTATACAACGACATCGTTGTTACGGCGTGGCTACCGTAGGCATATCCATAGACAACTTCAAACCGATAATTCTCAATGGCACCTACAATCGCCGAATTCGCCCCTGCCAAATTTAAGCACAAGGCCGCGGAATTATAGGGGTCCGAACGTTTGCCTTGGAGTGGTTGGATGATCTCCCCTAATATGTAAACGTTCTCGGCATACGGAGCTATGAAACTAGACCGAATCGCCATCATCATCGGGCGATCCCATTCAAAAACCATACACACTGCGGAATGGTCATCCCAATAGGCGTCGTAGGAGTAGCAACGGTCGTAGATCCCCCGTACAGCATTGCCATATCGAGAGTTACGACGGAAGGGGAAAAATTGCTCTATTTCACTATACAGGCTTTTCGCAGCCCGGAAATAGCTCTTGTAGTAATTGAAATCTTCGGATTGGGTCGTGATAGTTGCACCGGAGGTCTCGCCGATAAGAGTGCTGTTTGCCCAAAACATCCCCGATCCTTGCTCATGGTTTTGGACCGCTACGTCATTGACGTAAACTAACGGATCGCCTTCAACTTGGATATCTTCAGTTACTAAAAAAGGGTCTTCCTCGTAGCAAACAGTCCAACGTATCTGACCCGGAGTGCTGATGTCGGTGCTTGCAACGATTCCATACTTCGTACCGGCAACGTCTTGGATCACATCTCCAGGATTAGGTACCCCCCCGAAATCAGTGCTCACAAGTTCCATCCGTCCGGGCATGAATTCCAAAGTAGGGGTGGGATTTACTAAGAAAGCATCCGCAGTGGTGGTGTACGCCCTCTCCCCAATCACAAAAGTGCCGGATACGCCGCCCCAAGCGTGAAGGAGGCAAGTACGTTTTACGATTGCCGTGGCATCCGGCGGACCTCCTCGGTCGGTACTGATAATATCTCCGGGACGAAAGTTCCCGACTGCATAGTTGGTCATCATTCGGTTACGGATAGTAGGACTCCAACCATTAAATGTTGCCTCACCACCCCCTGAACTAACGATCTTCTCACCGGGAGTGAAGTCGGCTCCCCCATTGTTATTGATGCTCCGAACAGAAAACTGGACCATATCATCGGTGATGCCTAACACGTTATCGGTAAAACCGATATCGTGCATGTTTGCTTCATTGATTGTAATCCCGCTCAAGATGTTGCTGAGATCTTTGGCAATGTCATCACCGGTACGGAAACGAGGACCGCTGGTCGAAAGAACCCGGAAATGCCGAGAATCGTCCGGGTCAACCCACTTTACAACCGCTATCTTTGCTTCGGTGGCAACGTCGTAAACGGTATCCCCGACAACAAACGGACCACCCAAACCCCAAGCATTTCCGGTAAGCTCGACGTTCCATTGGTACTCATCGTCGATTGCAATGGTGTGGAGCACATCAGTTTCTTTTTCGAGGTTTTCCCCGGCAGCAAAATTCAATCCGGTTTTCATTTGGACGCGGATATGCTTGTCATCGAGACTATCGACCCAAACAATCTCACCTACTTTTTCTAGGGTTGCTGAGTCAGTGATGTTGTCGCCCAATACAAAAGGTGTTCCGGTCCAAGAGACACCTGTAAGTTCGACTTCGCGGAAATTCACGAACGAGTGCCGCACGAACCAACACCCGTCACTATCGACAGCCATGTCGGTGTTGCAATCCCACCCATACATGAAGTATTCGGCAGCGGCAGTGGTGGTATTCCCAACTTTGGTATTGAAATCGTGGTAGTAAGGGGCACCTCGTCGGGAGAAGCAAAGCCCGTAGAGCCACTCGTCCCCGGTCGGTTGGGGAGGTGATCCGCCATCCATTCGCTTTACGATCAGCGCGTAGTTGTCGTCGGAAGTTGAGTTGCTTTCCCACTCAAACCAATCCGATACACACCAATGAGTATGCAACCGATCCGGGTCCAAGGATTGCCGGAAAGCGTTTTGGATCTTATCGACGACCTTCATCTGGCGTTGGATGTAGTTGTAGTAAATATCCATCCGCAGTGCGCCAAGATCAACTCGATAGCGTGAAACAGTCATCCTTGGAACTCCTTAATCAATCCCACCAAGGGTAAGCCCTATCCCAACGGAAGGGAGGAAACGTCGGCTCTCCATTGACCCACGGAAATGCCAGATAATCTGCATACTTGATGAACGGACCCAATGGACCTTGAAAGGTCCGGTTGATGTCGTCCCCGGTTTTCCCGATAATCCGAATCAAATCCGTGTTGAACGTCCCCTTGAAGATGTTGCTGTTTGCTACAGGTACAGGTTGCCACGGCCATTCCAGGTCACTATACCGAGGGGAGTTGCCGTAGCCGAAAAAGTTGTACCGGTAACGGCTGAAAGCAGTATAGGAACCACTGGCATACATCCCCCAACACCGGAAACGGAGCACTTCTCCGGGATTGAGAACATCCGGAGAGTCGAGCCTCCAACGGCAAAAACCGCTCTTGTAAGGGTCTGCCGGGTCAAGGGGTGTGATGATCTCCCCACTGACCACGATCTGGTATATAGCCGGGTTGCGCCCGTACGAGCTATAGATTGAGAGAGATGGTTGCTCCGAATCGTAAACCGCTACCCACTGCGGGTAACCGCTCGTCATGTTGGTGTCCCAACAAAGCCCTCTCGGGGCATTGGATGACGGCCACGGCATAAACCGTTGGTGATTTGCTAGGCTATTGTACAGGTTATACGGCAAAGAGTTGTAATCGGCATGAGTCGGGGCAGCGAAAGTGCCCCCCATCAATCCGTTATCGTGATCTGTGAATCCAAAGTCAAAGCAATGATTGTAATCCTCACTTTGACCTGACAAGGTAAAACCGTCGGCGTACATTGGATCGCTTGCGAGAAACCGTTGCCCGTTGGTCATCCGTATGACCCAAGTGTCTCCGCCATCTGAGGTTTCTTCGATGACACCTAACTTCGTGGGGATTACTAGATTGTCTTTGACCTGTGACCCTACAACCGGATCGCCGGTACTTGTTCCGGAGAAGGAAATGAGTCCCTTACCCGCAGTTGGGTGGTAGTAAACAGAAAACTCCGCATATGCGCCAAGGTAGAGTTTGTTGTCTTCAAAATTTTCGTAGTAAGCCCCAACCCCGCTAGGTCCGGTTTCCCCGTCATAATAGAAGTATCGTTGGAAATACAGATGGTCTGTGCCGTTCTCCCCTGTACCACAACAAAAAAACCAGACGGGTCCAGTTGGTACGCCCCCCGACATCGCTTTCATTACGAAGGCATAAGCAGGGTAGTTAACACCTGCATTGGAGTCCCATTTGATGATATCCGAAAACATCAAATAAGTATGGGTTTCTCCAGGATCTAAGGTATCCCGCATCCGGTTCCGAATCCGTGTCCAGTAATTCCGTGGGTTTGTGCCAGAATGACCGTATATATCAAGAGAGCAGTACCCCATGTATCCGTAGAGTCGCATCGTTATGTCACCTCCGGTTCTTCGATGAAATCAGTCAAGGGGGTCAAAGTTGCCGTCACCGGAGTGTAAGGAGAAACCGGAGGACTGACCCCGGCTGACCCCTCTAGGGGATAGGGGGGTTGCTCAACCTTTGCCGTTTCTTTGGTGTATGGCACTTCCGTAGGAGATATGGGAGGCTCACCTTCCGCAGGGAACACGAAAGTCTTGTCATAGCTCGTACCCTCGGTTGTCACGGGGGGCGGGGGCGAAGAATAAGAAGACTCACCTGTTGGGGATATCGGGATATGGTGAGCCGCTGCATTTGCCGGGGGGTAATGCTCAATGACGTGCAACCCTGTGGTGATGACGATCCACCTCTTCAACAAGTACACGTAGATCAACTCAACGGCACCGTTGTCTTCAGCGATCACATAGGTGGGAAGGCCATCAATGGTAGATCCCTCTGGGGGATGGAGCGTCACAGTAAATTGGCCCTGCCTGACAAGTCTCAGATGGAAGCCGTCGTTGTCAGACTCGATCTTGGGTAGGTAGTAGTCTGCCGCTGCCAATGATGTGTCGAGGATCACCAGGGAATCATCACTCTTAAGAGCAGAAATCCTGACTTCGCCAGAACGGTGGATCACCTCCCTGACATCGGCATCACCGGCATCTACCACTTCGTCTAGCAAGTATCGGGCGACCACAAAATCAGGGGCCACAGGCGCTACGTCTAAATGGAAGGTGTTTGGCCCGGTTTCACTGAATGCACTCTCTAATATCCTTGGCCCAGCTACGTAAATACCCAAGCTACCGGCCTTATAGTTCTGAGTCGTTGTGAAGTCCTGGTTCCCACCACCTACCTGGGCGGTCAAAAGATCTACAATGGGTAAGGTCTTGTCAGCTAGATCGCCAACTTGGCCAAGGCTGGGAACTTCGTTGTCTGAATTGGCCGTGACACCGGGCCTATATTCTATGGGCTGGTCTAGCTTATCAAACTGGTTTGTGCGGATCTTGCCTTTGGTCATGGTTGCTCGGGCTCCCATATGAAGTCAAATAATGGATCGTCCATGCTTGGTTGTACATTAAATAAATAACCAACCTCTTCGACCGTTTGCTTCGGCATCCAATTGCGATCCTTGTCAATATATGTGATCTTGCCTGATGCACCAAGCCCGTTTAACGAGGTGGTCGTGTAATTCTTGTTGATCACCGTACCCGTAAATGCCTCGATCAACACATTCCCACTACCTATGTTCTTTAAATAGGTCTGTACGCCGCCTAATCCCCTAACGTCGGGCAAGACCACAGACAGATCTCCTGAACTTGTGTCGAAAAGTACTAGCTTGCCATTGACCTGATCTACCGTTAACGGACCACTGGACGACACAATCGTACTCCCAACGTGGTTGTCCTGGCCACTCGGTAACCCCACTACGGGCAGGTAGTGGATATATAGCGGAGAAATTTCAGGCGCAAAGGGCAATCCTACCTGATCTGACAATGGATGCGTCACTACCGATGGATCAACCATCAGCCCCCGATAAAAAACCTCCAAAGATGCACCAATCGCATCCTCGGGTAATACAAAAGTTGTCGCCACTCCGTCCAACTGGCTATCTGGAACCTGGTACACCCGCTTGCGGGAATAATCCGCACGACTGCTAAGTGCCTCGCCATTCACTAGCTCCTGATTACCGCTGATTGTGACGCTACTCGTGTAATCTAAACAGTAGTCTAGGTATATCTGATTGCCCTGGGGCATCGCTTACAGAACCTCCTAAAAAAATGGCACCCAATTCAAATTCGCATAATCTAACACTAGCTCAAAACCTACATAGGGTAACTCGATGTCGTAGCTTAAACCACCGTTGATCGACACACCACCTGTGCCATACAGGGTAACCTGACCGTGGCCTGAACGCATCAGGTTTAATACCAGCCCGTTATTTGACCCCGTTACGGCTGGCATAAACACGTCAGCAGCACCGCAATTCTCAAATAGGAGCGTTGATCCACCCGTTGCCTCCAACAACGTGACCAGGTGGTTGCCTGTGATCACTACTACCTTCGACTCCCGCTTCGACAAACCACCTACAGTCGAATATGGCACGTAATTTAATAGTACCTCTTGCCCTAAACTCGGTAAAACGCGCAATTGTACGTAATTTGACCCTAGCTCTCGAACCCCA
>Ga0307376_10006579_pt1 | contig 10267 bp, 6 predicted proteins | sample TR2MG_FD_202536 | JGI IMG/M metagenome (GOLD analysis project Ga0307376, IMG submission 202536) | Soil microbial communities from Risofladan, Vaasa, Finland - TR-2 | ecosystem: Environmental > Terrestrial > Soil > Coastal area > Acid sulfate soil | place: Finland: Risofladan, Vaasa | collected...
ATATAGATCAAATTTTTTTCATTGATTGTTTTGTATAATAAAAATACAGGTTCAAAACATATTATCACGAATACGAGAGTTGAATAAAACCAATATAGAACTTGTTTATAATTTTTATGGCAATCTCTAAAACTAGGTATTCTAATACAATTAATATCAATAATAGCATCTAATTCATTTTCTAAAATATTTTCATTAGGATTAATTGAAATTTTATTGTTGTTTGTATCAAAAATATCATCATCATCATCAAAATTATAATATTTTTTAAGATTTATTTGCACCGGATATCTTAGTCCCAGAAGTGCTAGTAAGTTTCCAAAACATGCATACATTTATTAAGATAGATGTTAATTATTTATTATTAGTGTTCGTTTTTTAAGTAAGCAAATTATTTTGCCTTAATGTATATTAAAACTAGTACTAGATGACAACAGAATCTTTACGGCAAAACAAGGACTTGGTACAGTCTCTAAATGAGATTTATCATGTCCATTCTAAATTTGCTAGGGAACTTGATGAGATTAAAAATATTTTAGAACAAACAGATAATCAGATATTAGAAAAGATTATTAATCTAAATACTATTGTGATAGAATCTAAAAATGAATTTAGTAAAAGAATGAGACAATTTCAATTAGAACAAACTAAAATACAAAATAGATTAGATCAATTAGAATATTTAAATGATGATATTGATGATCTTCGTGAAGAAAATAAACATTTAAGAAATGTTTTGAAGAAATTTGAAAATGATATGATAAAGTTACAAAGTCATATCATTAGTACACAAAGTTTAAATTCATATTCGAATACAGTATCCAAATTAGAATCAGATACAGATGTAGAAAATGAGCTAGTAGATTCAATAATAAATGAAAGAATAGATACAATTTACGATAGCGATGATCGATTAATTAGTAGAACTAATTTTGATAGTTTAACTCAAAATATTCCTGGAAGAATAAAAAAAATTGCTGTAGAAAGAGTTAGGATTAATGGTAGTATCAACAAAAATTTAGATAATGATTCGGATAATGATTCGGATAATGAGTTTGAAAAAAATTTTAAAAGATTATCAAATATTCTAAATCCTATAACTAAAACTTAATAAATATTATCAAATATTATCATTTGATTGAGAAAGAGTTTTTAAATTATCTTCGGTAGGAATCAAATATTTTTTGAATGGTTCTAATTTTTTACATGTTTTACTAATGGTGACTTCAGATATTTGACATTTACTTGCAATATATTTCTTACTGAACTCTAAATTATAATGGCAAATGGTAAGATAAATACAACCAATAGCAATCGAATGAGGTATGTTTTCAGGAACAATCCCTAGTAAATCTGCTACATTAGCTACATAGATAGTAATCTCAATATATTTTTCGACTAACCCAATCTTATTACCATAAAATTTAATATAATCTTTAGCAGTTGATGCTTTCATATTTTTAGAATATTCTTGATCTTTGCAGTACATAAGTTTTTTAAAATCTTTAATTCCATTAGTAACCTTATTGATTTTAATATCAAAAATTTCCGAAATTTCTTTAGGACTTTTAGAAATCTTCTTCTCTTTACAACTGTAGTAAATACATGCTGCCATCAGCCCTTTTTTTGTAGTGCCTCTTTTCATATCATATAATTCATCATCATATCGGAGAGCTTTGTATAAAGCTTTAGTTTTATCAATAACACAAACAGGAATATTATTTTGTAAACAGCGATCACGGAATTCATTGAAATCAGTTATTAAGCTCTTTTCTTTATAAGTCATTTGATTCCATTTATGCAATTTACGATAAATTTCATTTCCTCTTCCTAATAAAACTGTTCCAGTTAAAGATTCTGGTAACAGATCATTCATTGGCATTCCACATCGTGTTGGATCAGAACGACGTTTATTATCACTACTTCCATAATATCTCCATTCTTGCGAATGATCAATGATCTGTCCGTGATCATATCCACATCCTTGACAAATCATCCGCCCCTCATCAGGTATAACAATGCCATCATCACATATCTGGCATCTTTCTTCTTCACTCTCTGAGGCAGAAAAAGAGATCAATGTCTGATCAATACTTGATTCAGATTCTGTCACATCAGTCTCTGTTTCAGTATCATAATCAGAATCTATTTCACTGAGATCTTCAGAAAAAGTTTCTTTAATTTGTTGAAAAGTATCCCATATTTCAATAGAATTCATAATTAAATATAATGTTTGTACATTTTCTTTAAGTAAGTTTTTTTCGTGATAAATGGCTTCAATTTTTTTACTAAATAATTAATTCAATATCATTATTTATTGAATAAGTATAATCTACATTCTGCAATCTACATTCTGCAATCTACATTCTGCAATCTACAATCTATAAAACATTTCAAAGTAAATTTTTCTACCAATACATTATATAGGGTTCATATTATTTAATAATAAAAGATGAACAACTTGTTTGGTAATAATCAATTACCTAGCTATAATAATGCCATTCGGAATAGAAGCAAAAGAAATAACACAAATATTAGACCTCCTAATTATAGTTACAATAATGGTAATTATAACAGTAACGTAAGTTTTGCAAGTCTATCAAGACATGAAGCATTGTATTTTATTGTGTTAATTGCGTCATATTTTGTGGTTAAGATAATTTATCCAGCTTTTTACAAACTATATCCAAACATCAGTTCCTCGCAAGAATTAATTAATTTAGGAACTACTGCTATCTTGCTTTATATTGTGTATAATACTAGTGGTTTTTCCAATATTTCATCAATACATTGGTTTTTTTACTTGGGTTTGATAGCAGGCCTTAATTATCCTGCTTTTTATGCCAAAGTGATAGAACCAAATTATCATAGTACAGTTTCATCACAGATTGGTCAAAATATTTTTTCAACTATTATTTACATTAAATTAGTTGTTCTTATGGTTATTCTCCTCTATGCTGGCATGACAACTGATCCATCTCGTTATTTGACATACTTTGCTGGAATGATGATTATTATTGTTGGTTTGATCCTGACAAAAAAAGGTTTCTACTTTTGGCAGGAACGCGATCAATCTACTGGTAAACCAACATCTGTTTGGAATCGTTCTGCTGGTGATATCGTCAAGTTTGGTCTCAGTTTTACTTCATGGCTTTTAGCACTACTCTTTATCTTTCCTCAAGGGTCAGAAGGTACAACACTTTTACTTCTCCTTCAATTTGCTTTTGGAGCAGTATTGGGAATTTTTATTGCCAATATGAGTTATAAAGGCCCAGATTATTTTTTGGAAACTCGCCCAGAAGATCAATGTAAAGATAAAAAAGATTGCGAAAAGAAATTTAATATTCCAGCTAATTTAGAAAATCAAGATGTGACAGATGCTTTGGTTAGTATTAAATGGATTGTCATCTTCCTCATTCTTTTCAATATCGCATTATTCACACTTTATTGGAGAACAGTTGAATAAACAAAACATCTAATTCATAATTAAAAATATATTGAATTAGTAATAAAAATATATTCAATAAATAATTTTAATGAATATATCATAACTATAAATTATAGACGTATCTGTGCCCAACCAGTTTGAACATAATAGGTAGCATAGCTAAATAGCCATATTTTAACAACACCACTACTAATTTTTAGATTCAAATTTAATTTGATGGAATCAATTTTATTAAAATTAATATTACCACCAGTAGGAATATGCAGATTATTGACATCCAAATGACCAAAAGTAATAATATAGATGGGTATATCAAGATCACTAATCCCATTAACATGTCTATCCAGAACACTTTGGAGTGGATTTATTTGAGTATGTAAATGACCATTCAAAAAAAGTTCACCATGATCCAGTAAATCTTTTTTTCCATAATAAAAAAGTTTTCCATATTCTTCATCATCCATATTATTCACATCGTAATCATTATTATCATTATCATTAACTTCTAAAACTTTTCCATCTAAGATATTAACATCATCCTCATCTTCATTTTCATTCCCATCATCGGATAAATTATTTTCATCAATCTTTGAATCAGGTTGTATTACGATGAGGATTTGTTTTATGATACCATCACTATTGAGATTAATTTCAGTATTTTTCGATTGAATATAATGCTCATGATATAAACAATGTCGAAGAAATGTATGTTTAGGAAGAATTTGGACAACATGTCTTCTCTCAAAAGTATCTAATAGTATAGCATTGGTTATTAATTTAATATCTATTTGATGATTATTTTCATCAACATTATCATAGTTTCTAATAACTTCATTAAAATGTGCTAACTGGATATTTATACCGCTGTCTGTGAATACTTCAGATACTCTATGTAAAACTAAATCAATTTGATCACAAAAAAAGAAATATAATGGTAAAACTAGATATTGTTTTCCTAATTTTTCAATAAATAGTTGATAATCTTTTTCATGATAAATTTTCATCCATAAATACAAAAGATCTTGATTAAATCTATCAATTGATGTTCTAGAAGAATAAAAGCTGATATTTTTAATTAAACTGAAAATAATTTTATCCGGATATCTGAAATCTAATTCATCCGAATTATTAATATGAATTTGTAGATACATTTTATGGAATGAATCACAAGCACGAGAAATCGGAATATCAATTTCTCCACCCCATCTATTTCTGGAATTATCATTAGGCTTTAAAGTATGAAATTTAGTCTGTGATCGTAATTGTTTATATTGTTTTGGTTGATAGATAGAATGGTTATGAATATCCCAAGTATGCTCAACTTCTCTAACATCTCCAATATGTCTATTATATCCATCATGTTCAATATCTCCGTCATGTTCAGTATGTCCATTATGTCTATGATGTCTAGTGTTCCTAACTTGTTCAGCGTATCCAAATTGGTTAGACTGTCCAAACTGGTTAGCATTTACCTCTGGAATATGATTAATAGTTATATCAGAATCATGACCATCATACGCAACTAAACCAGTTAATTGTCCAGAAGAATTATTATTAAAGGAATCATTTAAATCGAATAAGTGTCTCTTAAATTTAAATCTTTGATTCATAGTGTCAGCTTTCTTTTTTTTAAATATTCTACTAATTCCATAAAAGTCTAATTCATATGCTAAATTTTCAGGAAATTGGTAATTTGGATTACGTAGTAAAGATAATATATGTCTAAATCCTCCTGGATTACGATCCAAAAATATTTCTTCACCAATTGACCATCTTTCTAATCTAATTTTTAGAATACCTTCCGTTGCCATCAGAGTTTCTCGTGTTGTCCAAAAGTATTCTCCACTCACACAAATTTTAATAATATCTTTATCATCATATATCTTACCATTGTTATTAAAAAAATAATTCCAGTCATATTCAATCCAATCTGGTGGTTGATACATATTACAGCTTCTGATTACTTCTAAAATATGATTAACACTTTCTTTATCTTTGTCGATAAAAATTCTATTCTCACATCCATTTTTAATTCCAATTATACTCTTTAATCTATCACTAACTCTATCAAATAATGTTTTATTAGCATTAGTACTATATATTTCTTGTAAATCGATGCCCAACATGGTACTAAAATATGGAATTAAACGTAAAGTAGTTGAAGTCGTTTTGATAAATTCATCAGGACCAAATATGAGGTAATAAATTTTGTCAAAACATATCTCATTCACTTCATAAGACATGTCAAAATGCCACTATGATACTATTCAAATATGCTACGTTCACAAATCAACTATGCAATTATTCCATCAAATTGCTTATAAGTAGTTATTGAAAAAGAATCTTTAAGTCTTTTTTAATATTATATTTATTATTTATCCATTTCACATTTAACATTCATTTAACATTCATTTAACATTCATTTAACATTCACTTCATATCTTATCTACTTAACATCTAATTCATTCCAAATAGAAATCATTTCCTTCGCATAGGCAACCTCATTACCTGTCCAACCTGCCATAATCGCACCACGATAGATATTCTCTGGTAATAAGTTATTATCATAACCCGCAACTTGAACAGAGAAAACATTAACACGAGCATTAACTTTACGACGATAGTCTTTTACCAATTTTAAAACATCAATATATCTAGCAATACCATCACCACGAACAGGTCTAGGAAGTTCGACGGCATATTGTTGATATTCACTTGGTTTCATACCATATAGTCCACCATGTCCTGCTTGCATATCTGAATAGATAAAGATATTATCAAAACGCATTTTAGTACGATTTTCAGGTTCAAAACTATCTCTAAAAGCAATCCAAATACCATTCTCCGTTCCACTTCCCACTGTCTGTCCTAACTCACTGATTTCATCATATTGTTCCAAAATACGTCTTTCCTTATTAACTTCATATAATTTCAATCTATCTCCAAATACTCCGACTACTCCACGTCCCAAAGTATTATAAGCTGTAAATAAAGCTGATAAGTTAGCAATATCTGCGACCTTGACACTACCATAAGTAGAAGTGAAAGTACCATGTGCAGAACCGCTATTATCACACAAACTAAAAGTATCTCCATCTAATTTGGGATAATTCTTCATACTTTCTTGTAAACATCTTTCCAAAATATCAATCACTAATTGCCGATCTACAACTCTTAATCGTTTGGGATGCCAGTTAGCACCAGAAACATGTTGTTTCTTTTTAGCACCAGCACGTCGTCCAGTATTCAGTCCTCTTTTAGCTTCACGATAGGCGGTAATATAACGGAATGGATATTGTTTTCCACCCTCTACTCCTGCTACTAACATCTCTCCATAGCGTTCAATTAATTCTATATTACGAACCTCACGTGCAAATGGTATCAAATTACGTAAGGCTGCCATATGAGGCATTCTCCATTCCAATGTTTCCAAAATATTATTCCACCGCATTCCAGATGAACGCAATCTTTCCCAAGTGTTCTGTTTATCATCAATCACCGTCTTACCATTCTGAATAATATCATTCAAGTTTTTATTAATATCACCTTTGGCATGAGATACTCTAACTAAATCAGGAATAAAACGTTTGTACTTTTGAAGTTGGTAAGTGTTCATACTTACCAATTCCTTAGCCCAAACTTTCTTGACACACGTCGGCAATTGGTTTTTATTTCCATAACGTCCAACCCAATATTTCAATTGTTCTGTCATATCATCCGGACGACCAATAACCCCCTTCAGGCATTCCTTGAAGATTTTAGGATGTGTTTCATTGAATTTAACTCTTTCTGGGTGGCAAACTGCTTCCATCATAATACACTGAGGGTTCTTTCTCATAAAATAATTCTTTCTTAGTTCAACTGCAAATCTAATAGTACCCTCAAAATCATATTCTAATGCGTTTCTCAAACATTCATCAAACATTTGAATAGAAGTCATTCCATAATATTCATCTGGATAAAGTAAGTGTTCAGAAATCATATCAAAGATATCAAACCCGCAATTATTTTGTCGTTGACGTAATTTGTCAACACTATCTACTTTATCATCACCACTTCGCCGATAATATTGCTTGGCTTCTCCTCGAATAAAAGATGCTGCCACCATTCTGAATCTCATTAAAGGATTAATTGGTTGATAACTAATACCTTCCATATAGTTAACGACCGCCAGACTCTTTTTCCCTTGACTAGAACCACTTCCAGAACCACCCTCTATCCAATTGGCTTCATTTCCATTATTTCCATTTTTATTTTCATTATTGTTATTAGCGTTATTTCCGCCACCTAAACCAAAAAAAGACAACATTTGTTATCTATCTTCTATAAGTCTAAAGTATAATAACTTATTAGTCATGTTATCTCTAAGTATAGTCTAAATATTATTGATATCATCTCATTTTAAAAATTACAATTTTTAAAAGTGTTGTTTTTAAAAATTGGTTTGTGTTTTTGGGTGCGGTAATCACCAAAGGATCATACCCTTAGGATCCATAGAGAATAATAATTAAAAAAACACCTGGTATTAATCAATAATCATAAAGGTGTAGTATTCAATATCTTATATCTATGTGCTAAGCCGAGTCCATTACCGTAGAGGTATATTGGTATGTGCTTAACAAACCGCTAAAAAAATTTCTATCTAATAATTTTATATCCTGTATCAAAAAAATTATATTTCTAGTTTTCAGTTCTCGACTATTTTTGTCTCAATGGATGGAGGGAACCTTCTGAGGATAAAGCCTCAAGAACCAATCCAGACTTACTTACTAAACCCCTAGCCAACCCGCCTAAAAGAAAGGAGAAATCCCTTGTTCCAATCAACTAGGCTTACCTGCCTCTCCAAATACTTAGGTTTTTAGCCTATAGGAAATTTCTTATGATCGGCTAAATCATGTCAAAAATTCCTAACCTATTGTGTCTAGAGAAGCACAGTTATCGATATTTCAGGATAACATGCGTTGATGTTCATTAATCTTAATGACATTCCGTCTTTTTATCTGCCTTTATTTCTATTATCTTCGTTTATCTTGACTTATTCCAGATATCCCATGTTCTATGTTTATCTCTGAATTGAAATATACTAGGAAATATCAAAACTTTACGTATCTGTATCTCTTAATTAAAAAACTTTAAATTGACAAAAATGCTATTTTTTATTTTTCTTGCTATTTTCTAATTTTTTATTTCTTTTTCTTGCTATTTTTTAATTTTTTATTTCTTTTTGAAAAACATATTTGGTGTATGTTTTTATTTACTATGAATTAGATTTAAGGGAGAAAACGACTAATGGACTAGTCCCAGAAAACCGGGAAAATACATAGGGTATGTTGGTTTCCCAAACTAACCCTAAACATTTTTTTTAGCCAAAAAGTAGATGCAGCCATTAGTCCCGCTTCCCTTAAATCTAATCTTTCCTAATTGATAGGAAAGAATTCTAAGTATAACAATCAAAAAGTGATTATTAACCCGGAATAATTCCCTACAATACTATTGTAGTGAGTTATCTTTAAGCCCAGGTTAATAATATTAACTAAGAAAATAAATTTTTCAAAATAAACTCAGAGAAAACATAGCTAGATTTACGCCATCGGATAGAGAGTGTCTCTAATTTCCCTTTCCATCACACTTTCATCCATCATTAATAGTCTCATCTTATAATTATCATCAAACAGCATATGTTGGAAAAAATCAATGAACTGATGTGTTCTAGGAATTAAAAAGCTATTCCAATAATTATTATCAAATACTACTGGAACAATATTAATCTCAGGAGGGCCATCCTTCATCTTAACCAAACTTTCAACCAAATAACCAGAATCAAGATCTAATAATCTAAAGTAGGTTTGTATTTGAACCTTCTCATATTCTCGAACTGTATTAAAGAATCGTTTTACTCTATTTTTCACCTCAATTAATTCATTGTCATTAGTAATACCATCAATTTTTCCCCCAAATTGCCAAATAATATTACTATTTCCACCGCTTTTTTCTCTTAATAAATTACTAGAAACTAATCCAGAAACATTAATTTCTTGGGTAAAGTATTTACCAACTCTTTGAACAGATTTTTGTGTTAATTCTTCGTATTGACTAATGGCGTCTTTTTCCTTTCTAATACCAAATCTCTTATTAGACATAGAAACTAAAGTTTGTTCTAGTTCACGCTTGTCGTCTTCTTTCATTTCAACACCACTCTTCTTACTATCTTCTGCCATTTTTTTCAAAATTTCAGTCTGTTTCTTTCTTAAATCATCTGTATCTCCTGCTTGCAAACATTCACGAATTTGTTCATCCAAATTTTTCTTATCATCTCCTGAAATATATTTATTGGTAATTCTCTGAAGACATTGATAATCTGTTTCTTGAATAATTTCAACCTTGTTATTTTTTTTTATATCATCTAATAATCGATAGTAATCTTGCGGAAAGTATCGCGACCATAGTTTGATAAAAAGGTCTCGAATATTTTGATAAGGATTAACTCCAATAGCTACTGCTAACTCACTGGCATTGAGATTAATTTTTATTTGTTGAGTATTTTGATTGCTCGCACTGTTCGTACCGTTAGCATTACTCATACTGTTTATAAACCTATTATATCTATAAAAATATATGTTTCTAACCTTCTATACCAAGATTTTCAGTTTTTTTAATTTCAATTTTTCTAAATTTCAAAAATAAGATAAGATTTAGAAATAAAATAAATTTATATGGTATATTGGTCTAATTCATGGAGATACTTTGGCAAAGGAGGGTCAAAAAAATTAGACAGGCACGGCAGATAAAAAAAGAACCGCCAGATGGGAATATAGAATA
>Ga0307376_10006581_pt1 | contig 10265 bp, 8 predicted proteins | sample TR2MG_FD_202536 | JGI IMG/M metagenome (GOLD analysis project Ga0307376, IMG submission 202536) | Soil microbial communities from Risofladan, Vaasa, Finland - TR-2 | ecosystem: Environmental > Terrestrial > Soil > Coastal area > Acid sulfate soil | place: Finland: Risofladan, Vaasa | collected...
CCTATGCCCAAAGGGTAAAAGGCACATACCAGTTCATCACCGAGCTCGTAAAATATGCTTCTCAAAATAACCACGATATTCTAAGGCTCAGGGAAGAAGCAAATCGACTTACACTTTCTGAAAAAGAGTATGTCCTCAACTGGCAGCAGGACGACACTAAATGGGACCTGATAAAATACAGGGGCTATAAGTACGACGAGAGCACCACTCCTATTTCAGGTCGCAAAACCGGATTTTACAACCATGACAAACCATACGTTGATACCATAAAGTATTTTAACTATCTCAACCCTGCCCTGACGGTGACCGCTCCCGACGCTTATATAGTGCCATTTGCCTGGGAGTACGTGATAGAACGCCTGAAGGCTAACGGTGTAAATATGCAGCAGCTTGAAAAAGACACAACCCTGCTGGTAGAATCATACTACATAGATAAGTTCGAGCCGGCAACCCGGGCTACACAGGGACATTATTTCAACAGCAATGTTACGGTTCATTCGGTCACACAGAAAATGGATTATTTCCAGGGTGACTATATAGTGCCAGTCAACCAGAGAGCAAACAAATACATCGTTTACATGCTTGAGCCACAGAGCGAAGCAGGCTTTTTTGCATGGAACTTCTTTGATGCCTCACTGGAAGGTCAGGACTGGTATTCAGTATGGGGCTTTGAAAGCCATCTTAAGGAACTGCTTGATCATGATCCCGTTCTGAAATCTGACTTTGAAAAAGCAAAGACTGAAAATGAAAAGGTTGCCTCTGACCCTGTGGCTCAGTTGCAGTGGCTGTACCAGCATACCCCTGCATCTGAACTTGAAAAGCGGACAAATCTCTATCCGGTAAGCAGGCTGATGAATGGAGGCGTACTGATTAAGTAACGGATAATGAAGATATTACTATGGGTGACACGGTAAAGACACCATATTATGACAGTGAAGAGTTCAGGCCAGCCTCCACGGCAGGATATACCTGCGCACGGCACTGATGAATGCACTGACTGATGACAATGACCTTTCAAGGCTTATTGTGGCAGTGAAAAAACATGGCCAACTGATTCTTAAGAGCTCTATCTGACGAAAAAGTCAAGCACAGGTTCATTACCTATCCATGCTTTCAGGTTGTCTCCCTTTTTTACAGGTCCAACCCCCGGAGGAGTGCCGGTAAAGATGATATCACCGGTCTTAAGGGTATAATATCTTGAAACGTAAGATATTATATCATTGAATGAAAAAATCAGATCCGACGTGTTCCCGTTCTGCCGTTCAACGCCGTTGACCTCCAGCCTGAAGCCTATATCATTAAGGTCACTGAACTTCTCCCTGGCAATGAAATGTCCGATGGGTGCTGAACCGTCAAATGTCTTAGACAACTCCCAGGGATGGCCAGCATTTGAGAACTTTTTCTGCAGGTCACGTGCTGTGAAATCAATACCTATTGTAAGAGCATCAAAATACCTGGTTGCAAACTTCGTGCTTATGCCCTTGCCGAGTTTTGATATCCTCAGCACCACCTCAGCCTCAAACTGAAGGTCCTCGGAAAAATCGGGGAGAAAAAACGGTTTATTCTTTTTCAGAAGAGCAGAATCGGGTTTCAGGAAGATAAGCGGTTCAGAAGGAACCTGGCTTTTCATCTCAGCCGCATGCTTGCGGTAATTCAGTCCCACACAGATAATCTTCATAACATATCATGCTTTGCCGAATGAGCGCAGCTTAATGGCTGTCAGCACCTGCTTCGTGTTCAGCGGGAAGTCGCCGTTCATCATCCATGAGTAATATGACGGTTCCTCCTTTAAGACCTGCTCAACAGTCTTGCCTTTATGTTTTCCAAAGTTAAATACTTCAATGCCCTGTTCATTGAATACTATGCGGCCGGCAAGGTCAGCATTGTTGTTAAATGCACTGAAGGCTGATAATTTCTCAATGTCATTTTCAATATCCGGATACCTATCGAGCTGCGCCTTGAGTATCTCATAAGTTGCAGCTGTGTCAGCCTGTGCACTGTGAGCATTATCGAGGTTTTTATCGCAGTAGAAACGGTATGCAGCGCTAAGCGTGCGCTGCTCCTTCTTGTGGAATATGACCTGTACATCAACATACCGGTGACGCGAGGGGTTAAAGTCAACATTCACCCGCAGAAACTCTTCACAGAGAATAGGTATATCGAATTTCATGGAGTTAAATCCTGCAAGATCACATCCCTCGAAAAAGGATGATATTTTCTTTGCTACATCCTTAAATGAGGGCTCATCTGCAACATCAGCATCAGAAATTCCATGAATGCGCGTTGCCTCTGCCGAAATAGGAATGCCCGGATTAATTCTCATTGTAAGCCACTCCTCTTCTCCTGAAGGCTGGACTTTCAGAGCGGAAAACTCAACAATACGGTCGGCAGCTATGCTTACCCCGGTTGTCTCAAGATCAAGCACTACCAGGGGCTTTTTCAGCTTTAATTCCATAACACTCTGCTTATCAGGCGTTTATCATCATAGGCATCAGGAGCATCAGAAGATCCTCATCTTCATTGCTGGTTTCTGACGGTAGGAAGAGACCTGCCCTGGTGGGATCAGCCAGCTCAATGACCACATCCTGTGATGCAATATTGGTAAGTATCTCGAGCAGAAAGACTGATTTGAATCCTATCTCCATTTCATCTCCTTCATAAAGGCACTTATGACGCTCATATGCTGAAATGGAAAAGTCAACATCCTGGGCTGAGATGGTAATCTGGTTCGGTGTGAACTGCAGTTTCACAAGGTTGCTTGCCTGGTTTGAGAATACAGAAACCCTCCGCAGTATATTATAGAATTCCAGCCTGTCAATACGGACTTTCCTCGGGTTGTTTTTAGGAATAACGGAGTTGTAATTAGGGTAATTCCCTTCAACAAGCCGGCAAACGACTTTATAGTCAGAGAGTTTAAAAAATGCGTTCCGGTCATCGAACTCCACGGTGACAACTCCGCTCTCCCTGGGGAGTATATTTTTAAGCAGTGAAGCCGGTTTCTTCGGAAGGATAAATGAAGCGCTGTCGTCAGCCTTAGCGTCGCTCCTCTGATATCTCACCAGTTTGTGTGCATCGGATGCCACAAAGGTGATCTTCTCAGGTGACGCCTCTATGAGTATTCCTCCCATGACAGGGCGAAGCTCATCATCTGCGGTTGCAAAGAGCGTCCTTGAAATACCTGCCAGGATTATATCAGCATTGATGTTGAAAGTAAACCTCTTCTCTTTCTTTATCACGGGCAGCACCGGAAAGTCAATGCCATTCTGCCCTACAACGCTGAAGCGGCCGTTTTCAGAATTGATTACAACAGCCATTGTATCAGGATTGATATCAAAGGTAAGCGGTTGTTCAGAGAACTCTTTAAGTGTATCAAGCAGTATCCGTGCCGGCAAGGCAATGGTGCCGCTTCCATCAACATTGTCGAGCCTCATCCTTGTAATAAGTGTCGATTCAAGGTCCGAAGCAGTGATTTCCAGATCATTGCCGCTAAGGTTAAAAAGGAAATTATCAAGAATCGGCAGTGTATTCTTTGAACTGATCACCCTGCTTATAGCCTGCAGATGACCCAGAAGTTCTGTGCTTGATACAACAAATTTCATATTGTCAGTTTTTAAATTATTCAGATTTGATTCTATTCCGGACTCCAACTCATTGATTTGATGAGCTGTTTACAGTAAAAACCGGAGTATCAATATTACAAAAAATTATCGTTCTCTCAAACAAAATTATTTCATTCTGTTATACCTGTGCTTTCTCATCCTGTTAAAGATGATTCCTGCTGCAATAATCAGCAACACGGGCAAAAAGGTATTCAGCACCTGCCAGAGGGAGCGTTGCTCTTCAATCCTTGATCCGTCGAGCAGTCTCAGCTTTATCTCCCTTGATCTCATCTCCATGAGCCCGTTGTCATTTACGAGGTAATTGAGGCAGTTGACAATGAAATCCTTATTCCCGAATGTCTGCATTGTGTACCTGTCAAGTCCCAGGGCAAGGGGCTCAGGCACTCCTCCTGACCATCTCACCTCATTGCGGATAATATCTCCGTCGGCCACAACTATCATTTTTGAAGGATTGCCCCTGGTGATGATTTTCTGACCTGACACTCCGCTGATACTCTCAGTCATCCTGTTTTCAAAGGCAGAGCTGAACCTGCCTTCAAGAAGAACAGCCACAGGAAGCTCTCCCGCTGTAAAAAGCTCCTCCGGTGGTGGATTCTTTGTCTCTTCCAGTGTGATCAGGAGAGGGGGCGTCACCGTCCGTGTGCGGCCTGATGTAGTCAGAAGGACAGTTTTCTTCACCTCCGGGTTTCGGCCTACAGTGTCTATAAAATTGGCAAACTCAGCCTTAACCCTGTTGAGGTTCCTCGTGATCGGATTATATTGTGACGGTTTCAGCAACGGGTAGTAGATCCATGGGGCAGGTACATACTGGGGCTGACCTCCCGTATCGGTGATCTTCAACGGGATGAGCATACACTCCGTATCCTGTATCAGCACAGGGTTTATCCTGACACCATACCTGAACAGCTGATCACTGAAAGAAAGCGGATCGTAAAGCGCCATTGTACCTCCGTACAGAAGGCTGTCAGCATTTACATTCACCTCTTCTGCCAACCACATTACCCGTCCTCCGTTCATGATGTACTGGTCAATAATGAGTTTGTCTCTCTCATCATATTTGCCCGTAGGTCCGGCAATGACTATGGCAGCATAGTCGTCAATGATACCTGTCTTACCTCCAATGGTACCCCTGTCAATTGTAAAAAATTTTGCAAGCTCAAGGATAATGTCGGCCACATGGATCTCATCAATTTCACCGTGTCCTTCAATGAACGCTATTTTGTAAACGGTATCTGCCGTTGCAGAGGCAATTGCCTGTATAATCTCATATTCAAGGCCTTCTGCAGAATGGAGAAGATTGACTTCCGGAGGAAGAGTAGGATTGTTCTGCAGAAAATTGACAGGTATCTCTGTTTTTCCGCATGCCACCGTCAGTGATGGGAAAACCCGTTTCTGGGTCTTGCCCCCTTCTCCATCACTGGCCATGACATTTACCGGCATAAGTCCGCGGCTGATAAGGTCTGAATGAAAATTATTCCTTGCAGCTTCATCGGAACCCTTAGAAGGATTGATAAAATCGTAAGAGACCTTACGCTTTGAGGCTATGCGGAATTCATCAAGATATTGTCCTGCTGTTCGTTTCAGTTTCTTAAACCCGACAGGCATTTCTCCGTCGAGATAAACGCTGACATGCACATCCTTTTCAAGTCCCCTGAGTATTTTGCGTGTGGGTTCTCCAAGTGTGAAACGGCGGTCTTCGGTAAGATCGATCCTTATATGAAGCGTTGAGACAAGTAATGTAATAACGGCCACTACCGCAATTATGGTTGCCGGTTTCTTCAGTTTGCGGCGCATCAGGACGAACCTGGTGGCCTCGTTAAAGAAGACTGTGACAAAGATAAAGTATGCAATATCCCTTATGTCAAGTACACCGCGGCTTACTGACCGGTAGTGTTCATTGATGCCTATTCTTGTAACAAATTCATCAACATGTGACAGGCCCGGAAGCTGTGCAATGGAATCAAAACCCGTCCAGGTAATGAATGATATCACAACGGCAATAATAAATGCAACTACCTGGTTATCTGTGAGCGATGAGGAGAAAAGTCCTATGGAAGCGTAAACCGCAGCCAGCAGGAAGAGTCCTGTAAAGGAACCTGCGGCACCTCCCCTGTCAAGATTGCCCGGGGTCTCACCCAGTACCCAGACGGAGATCACAAAGATGATGCAGGGCAGCAGTGAGAGAAGCACGAGTGCCACTGCGGCGGAGAACTTGCCGTATATTATTGCTCCTTCGCCCAGCGGACGCGAATATAGCAGTTCAAGGGTGCCCAGACGTTTCTCCTCAGCCAGGAGGCGCATGGTAACTGCAGGCACCAGGAAGAGAAAGAGCCATGGAGAGATCACAAAGAGAGGGTCCAGACCTGCAGAGCCGCTGTCAAGCAGATTCCACTGTCCAGGCATTATCCACATTATGAGACTGTTGGCAAGGAGGAATACTATGACAACAATATATCCCGTCAGTGAACTGAAGAATCCGGAAATCTCTTTTCTGAAGAGTGTGAACATATTTAAACTTTACAGTAAAATTATGGAATTTACTTTCATGGCATCACAGGTTTCCTGGCATTTTCAACATTCAAAACGGTTGTGCCGCGATAATAAAAACCTGTTATCTCCGAAAAACTTTTACCCCTTGAGGCCATCACCCTTGCACCGTCCTGGCAAAGTCCCACTCCGTGACCGTAACCTCTGCCTTTAATTATCACACTGTCAGCCGCAGTTGTCACAGTAAAAAAAGACGATCTGAGACTGAAGCCCACCCTTATCTCCTCGTATGATACGGACTTATCCGCTATCATCATATACTTTGATCGCTTTGCCTCCTGCTGTGGGGATGTGATTACCGGGGCACTGCCATCTGCAAAGATGCCTTTGGACCTGAGAAACTCATTCCACATGGAGACCTGGAAAATCCTGACCCACCGTGCCGAAGGAGACGAGGTACAATAGGGATCTGACAGCTGAATGAGGTAAGGATGTGCACTGACCCAAACATCTGACGATGCCGCGGTCTGTCCACCGCAATTGGCATGAAAGGCTGAAACAATAAGTATGCTGTCACGGTCTGCCAGTACTTTCCCCGCAGTACTCAGGCAGGCATCAATAAGATTTGTTTCAGGGATGATACCGGGATAAACCTGGCAATGGGTATCATCACATAAATTAAAGCCGTCAAGCATATGCCGGTCGGTGTTCCTGTAGGCATAGGTGCGTGCCACAACCGCCTGAGCACGGAAATATTCCACCGGCCCCCGGCTGCCAGCCTCAGCCTTAACAACACCCGGCAGATAATCTTCAATCTCAACAATGTTAATTACCAGAAGTGACCCCGGATAAGAGCTTACTTTCAGTGACCCGTTCAGAGTTTTTACAGCATCATTCTTTCCGGTTGCACGTAAAGTGAAAAGAGCATTCTCTCCTAAAGGTCTTAATATGAAAGAGTCAGATGCCACCGAGGCTCCCGTTTTCATCTTTAGTATCACCTGGTCATTATACCTTGTAAAAACTACAGGTTCATTGACCGCCACTCTCATGCTGTCCTTCGGTGAGGTAAAGAGCATATATTCTCCTCTTGAGGGTGTAAATACAACGGTAAGAGGTTTGCTACGGGCAAAGATCCGGACGGATATTTCGCCCTGAACCACACGGGGAAGTAGAAGCAGTATTACGCAGGCAATGTATCTTATCATAACCGGGCCTGCGATCCTTTGAGTGAAAAAATTATATCCCCGGCAACTCTTGATGAAGCACCGCCGCCGCCCATCTCAAAACGCAATACTGAATAATTTTCACGCATTGTACTGTGCTTATAGCCCGACCTGAGTATCAGCGAAAGCTCCCTGTGAAGAGTTATCTCATTAAGATCATCCTGTATGAGTTCCTTTACTATCTCCCTGTCCATGATAAGGTTCACCAGCGATATAAACCTGACCTTCAGGAACATCATGCTGAGCTTGTAGGTGAATGCGCTTGTCTTATAGCAGACTACCTGCGGGACGTCAAACAGAGCTGCCTCCAGGGTTGCAGTACCTGAAGTTACCAGTGAGGCTTCCGCCACCGAGAGGAGCTCATAGGTCTTTCCTGTTACTGTTTTTACAGGGAAGGAGCCAGTTATTCCACTGTAAAGCTCTGCGGGCAGATGAGATACTGCCGCCACAACAAACTGATAATCAGGAAAACTGCCGGCAACCTTTATCATCTCAGGAAGGATATGCTTCACCTCCTGCTGTCTGCTCCCGGAGAGAAGGGCAACAACAGGTCTCTCATCGAGGCCCAGCGTCTCCCGAAGTGATTTATTGTCACTGACTTCATTCCGGAATGTTTCAGTCTGGTCAATCAGAGGATTTCCGAGGTAATGAGCTTCGTACCCGTGATTGCGGTAAAATTCAACCTCGAAGGGAAAGATGATATACATCCGGTCAACGTACTTCTTTACAAGCTTTACCCTGGACTCTCTCCATGCCCAGAATTTAGGTGAGATATAGTAATAGACCTTTATGCCGAGGCCTTTAACGTACTTTGCAATCCGGAGGTTAAAGCCCGGATAATCAATAAGAATGGTAACATCAGGTTTAAACTCCGCTATCTGCCGGCGGCACACATCAAAGTTTGTAATGACGGAACGTATGTTTACAAGCACTTCCCATGCTCCCATGAAAGCTGTTTCGCGGTAGTGTTTGAGAAGGGTTCCTCCTGCTGCGCTCATCAGGTCGCCCCCCCAGCATTCTATTACAGCATCCGGGTCCGCCTTCAGAAGGCTTCGGATCAGGTTTGACCCATGCAGATCCCCTGAGGGCTCACCTGCCAGAATGAAATATCTCATTTCAGAGAAGTTTTATTCCAAATACCACAAAAGCCCAGACGAAGGTTATTCCAAGGACCCCCTTTAGTGCCTTCAGCATATCCAACCTGTTGAATACCAGGAATATGATAATATTTGAAAAAACAGCTACACTCATTATCCGGGCAATGTTTCCTGCATCTTCCACCCTCTTTAAATATTGTCCGGGAGAGAGACCTTTTGCTGTAACCAGGTAAAAGAGTGCAAAACCTATCAAAGGAATGATTAATCCTGAAACCACCCCTGTGATAATATTGTCATATCGTTTGGTAAAGTTCATTTTTCAAAAGCGGGACTTTAGTTCACTGAGAAACCCGTGAGCTGTCATGTCAGTTGTCACAGGCACGATAGATACATAACCGTTCTTCAGAGCCCATTCGTCAGTATCGGTTGATTCAGGCTCATGGTTTTGAAAAAATCCAGTCAGCCAGTAGTAGGTCTTGCCCATAGGGTCTTTTCTCTTCTCAAATTCCTCCTGCCAGTTGCCCTTGGCCTGACGGGCAACAAGTATGCCTTTTATCTCAGTGGCAGCAATGGCAGGTATATTGACATTCAGGCAGATCCCTTTCGGAAGCGGCTTACTGATAACCATCTCGGTAACTTTTCTTATATACACTTCACAGGCCGAAAAGTCAGCGGTTGATAAATAACTGTTGAGAGAAAATCCCAGTGAGGTGACTCCGTAGAGGCAGCCTTCGAGGGCTGCCGCCATTGTACCTGAATAGAGGACGCTGGCTGAAGCATTTGAGCCGTGATTTATCCCGGAGACAAGAAGGTCAGGCATTCGTTCAAGAAGTTGATTTATAGCCAGTTTTACCCCGTCGGTGGGTGTTCCGCTGCATGCATAGATACGATGCCTGTCAGTCTCCTCCAGCAGCTTTACCCTTAATGGCTCCTTGACGGTCAGCGCCTGTGACATCCCGCTCCGGCTTTCCGTTGCTGAAATTACAACCACCTTACCGAACTCCTCCATAACAGCAGTCAGGGTCTTTAATCCTGCTGCATAAAGACCGTCATCATTTGTAATAAGTATCAGCTTATCGTTCTCTTTAATTACCATCGTCTACTGTGTTGTGCTGCAAATATAACGAAATAGCGCCATCAAATAATATTGGCCTGAAGGCCCTGCAAACCTTTTTTTAAAATGCTTACTTTTGCATGTTGAAAAATTCAGTTTAAAAAAGCAAAAATGAAGATCTCTTATAATTGGCTCAGGGATTATCTGAATCTGGATCAGGATGTTGAAGAGCTTTCAACCATCCTTACAGCGATAGGCCTCGAGGTTGAGGGGACAGAGGTATGGGAGTCTGTCAGGGGCGGGATGAAGGGCGTGGTCATCGGAAAAGTTCTCACCTGCGGATGTCATCCTGATGCCGACAGACTTAGTGTCACTACAGTGGACATTGGCGGTGAGCAGCCTCTGAACATAGTATGCGGGGCGCCTAATGTCGCAGCCGGCCAGACTGTGGCAGTGGCAACCATCGGCACTAAAGTATTCAAAGGGGAAGAACAGTTCGAAATAAAAAAGTCAAAAATTCGGGGACAATTATCTGAGGGCATGATTTGCGCTGAAGATGAACTGGGAACAGGGACTGACCATGAGGGCATCATAGTACTTGACCCGTCAGCAAAAACCGGCTCTCCGGCGGCTGATTATTTCAATGTTTCAATTGATATAGTTTTTGAAATAGGGCTGACCCCTAACCGCATAGATTGCAGCTCCCACTACGGCGTTGCACGTGACCTGGCGGCATATCTCAACCTCCAGAAGCCGGTAAGGGCAAAACTCCCCATGGTCGATT
>Ga0307376_10006583_pt1 | contig 10262 bp, 15 predicted proteins | sample TR2MG_FD_202536 | JGI IMG/M metagenome (GOLD analysis project Ga0307376, IMG submission 202536) | Soil microbial communities from Risofladan, Vaasa, Finland - TR-2 | ecosystem: Environmental > Terrestrial > Soil > Coastal area > Acid sulfate soil | place: Finland: Risofladan, Vaasa | collected...
CTGCAAACCTTTCAATGAGTAACAATTGTGCAGGATTCCAAAATTGTTTATCGATAGACCATGGTGGTTTTGGTGATGATTATGTTTGTAACACAACTGCTTCATGGGAATATAATTTAAAACTTAGTGATATTGTTTATACTACATTATCAAATGGAACTTCATCAATTAACACAACCAACAATAGCAAGGTGAATTTCGCAAACTACATTGATGAACTTAGTTCATACCGATTTGATTTAACAGGATATAACACAACTGAAACATTCCCTTACAATGTTAAGTTGGATATATTTTTAGATGGAGTAAATAATGTTGTTTATCCCGGATACATGAATGCAACTCACGTGTATGATACTTCATTTACAAATGGGTTAACTTCTGAAGAAATCTTTTTCACAGTTGGTGAAACTAAGACAAGATATATTAATTATTCAACAAACAGTCAGCATACATATAATAATGTAACATTTCAAGTTAGTGGTTTTGAATCAGGTTCGTTCACTTATAATTATGAAGATGATTTCTTAAACACTTCTAATGTTAGTATAACAAATGGAATATTATCTCTTCCTTATGATGATTTTAGTGTTGGAGATACTATCTCAAGATGGAGTGGAGATTATACAGTCACTCAAAATGTTGAAGTATATGGTCAAGCATCTTCATCAGTAAGCACAGGAGGAACTTGTGTATTAATTACAGGTTCGGATTCAAATAACTTCCAAACTGCACAACTAGACATGGAAGAGGCTAACCAATGGAACTTTTTAACAAGGCTGGAAAATTCATATAGTACATTTAATTCTTGTTATCTTCACAGCATTTGTAGCAGTTCTGCAAACATTGGAATTAAAGATATTACAACAGGAGTATATACGCCTGTTCTTTCTCATATGGATCTAGATGGATCAACTACCTATACAATCAGAGTTGAGAAAGTAGGAACAAATTTCAAATGGTACACAAATGGTGCTTTTGATCAGAATGTAGCTTACGATTCAACACATGCATATGAAATCTATTCAGAACAAAATGCAAATTCGAAAGCAAGATTAGATGGTTTTGGACATCATTTCTCTTGTGGTGCAACAGGAACAGTAAGAATCAAACCCTTAAACTTCACAGGATTCACCTCATTATATAACAATGGTGCAATGACTTGGAACACAACTAAAGAGGCAGAATTGATTACTATTGGATTACCTGTTGATGAGAATATTACTAGAGCAAAATTAACTACAACAAGCATAAATACTAATGGTGGAACTTACTCTTTGTTTCTTTCAAATAATAATGGTACAACTTGGGAAAGTGTTAATGATGATGCTTTCCACGTATTTAGTTCAACAGCAAATTCTACACTAAGAGCAAAAATCAATATCACAACTACAGACACTGATGACCCATTAATTTTGACAAACTTAGCATTAGAAATTGGTGATGGAACAATTACTAACTTGAAAGTTTATTTAGTTGGAACTAATAATGCTCCTGTATTCAACATTACAGGAAAATTAAATGAAACCAATTCCCCACAAACTGTTAACATTGCAGGTTCAGATATTGAAGCAGCCCTTATTAGAACAAATCCAACTTATGCAATGCCTGTTATTTTCACTTCAGATTCAGCAGGTAAATTAAATTATAGTGGTTTAAGCTATTCGATGACTATGGCACAAACAGATATTACACAGTTTGTGAATACTAGTGATGAGTTTAATGCAACTATAACTTTTGGTGGTCTTGGCAATGTCTTAGTTGATAATTTAAATTTTCAATATTATGGAAATAAGAATGTGTCCATAAATTATTCTCAATTAGGTACTTCTGTAGATTATAATATGATTATGAGATATTCTCCATTCAATAGGGCTTATCCAACTGGTATTAAGTGGTGGGATTTCTTTCCTTCTTCCAATGTTCAAAATAATATTAGTGCAAATGGTCAAACTGGAACTGTTGGTTTCTGGAATTTCACTGCAAATGATGTTCAACATACTGATGGTGTAGATATTTATGCAAGGTACCAGCAAGATGTGAGCAGTACTTGTTTGACAAATTTGGAAGTTGTTGGACAGAATAACACAGATAATTCAAATCTTTTTGTTAATCTTAGCTTAAACACAAGTCAGATTATTGACAACGCAAATTCAACAACTCAAAATTATGGTTGGACTTATGCAAGTATTCTTTGTAATAGTTCAAATGAAGCATTTATTATTCCTTACGTGTGTCTTTTTAGTTTGTGTGATGGATGTTATAAAACAAGCGATTGGGAGGATGATTGTACTTTCTTAGAATAAAATGCCAAGAAGACCAAGTTCTGGAGAGAAGGGATTTATTTGGGTCCCTAGACCAAAAACTGCTTTTACTAAGGTAGAAGTTAATGGGGTTGATGTTACTCTTAGGCAGTTTCCTAGTACTTATATTAAGAATTTGTGTCCTTCAGTTCCTCATTGTGAGATTAATTTGATTAATACAGATGGGTTGTATAATGACCAATTCTCTCAAGGTGATGAAATTAAAGTGTATTTGGATTTTGTTGATGCAACAGATTTAGAATGGTATGGTGTGATTGATTCAATTAATAATGTTTATGAAGAGGAGAGTGGGTTTATTTTGAAGATCACTGGAAGTCTTCCATTGAATGATTTAACTGTTACAAAATCCACAGATGGAACTACTCAAAATGATGTAGTGTTAAAAGAGTTATTTGCGGAGTATTTGCCTACTTATACAACAACTAATGTCAGTAGTACACCTACAAAAACTGATTTTAATTGGAAGAATAAGCCGTTCTGGGAGTGCGTATATGATATTTGTTTAGCATCAAGAACAGCAGATGACTCTAGTACTGCATTCGATGCTTACGTTGATGAAGACAAAGACTGCCATTTCTTTCAAAGAGGCTCAATTACTAGCACAACAGAAGCAGCAGTAGTAAACGACACCTTCCTTTCAAGTGAAGGATTAGGAGAACAAACCATCCAAACTAAGAACAAAATTATTGTTTACGCACAAGATAGTGGTGGATTACCAATTATCGCTACATCTGAAAACTCATCATCACAATCATCATATGGTACAAAAGAAGAAGTTATCTTCAATAATGACATTGAATCCCAAACTCAAGCAAGTGAAATAAGCTCTAACCAACTAAACGATCAATCAACTCTTAATACTGAAGGAAATGTGGTTGCAAGAATCTTACCTAGTCTTGAAGCTGGAGAAAAATTATACATCATTAACCCATCATTAAATATTCATGACGCATATAGAACTTTTGAGATTAAACACGAACTACCAGATCAGATTACTACATGCAAAATAAATAAGGATTTAAGTTTTAACAAAGTTATCAGCAAAAGAGTTAGCTCTGAAAGAGGGTTAAGGAATATTGATAATCCACACAAGATGGGGAACTCAATAAATTTCCCATTCGATTCTGCAAGTGAACTAGCTACTAAAGAAGCAAATGTTGCAATTGCTAATGGAAAAGTATATCTTACTTCTGGAACTCAAGGAACATTCACAACTACTTTGAAAACTGTTGCAGAAGATATTACTTCGGTTGATCCAAGAATTGCAGGAAGCCTAGTTGCAACAGTAACCATACAAGTGAGTGTTGATAGTGGGAACAATTATGAAACTGTTACTCCAAACACATTGAATGAACTCACAGTTACTGGAAAGGATGTTATATTCAAAATAATAATTAATGATGCTTCAACAGAGATTGAAAGTTTGGCATTATTATATAAATTCTAAAGTGTTAAAAATGGTAAAAGAAATTTATAAGATATGATAGCAAAACTATTCTCTGATTTGTTCAAATCTAAATTCAAACATATTCTAAAGACATACATGGGTGATATTCTTGGTCTCCACAAAAGCAAAATTATCTTTTATTATCTCAATGGCAAGTCGTATTCGGATGTTCGCAGAGTTTTTAAACAAACTTCTGAGGCGGATGATACTCTGATTAAATATTATAAACCATTCTGGGATTTAGGCACTAGTAAATGGAATAAGATCAAGCGAGTAGCAGACGCAGTTAATGGTCGATTAACTTACATTTCAGATATTGATAATCCTCATTATAAACGATTTGAATATTGGGCTACACCAATAGAAGTTCATAACAATGAAAAAGATGATTGTGATGGTTATGCAGTCTTATTGTGTTATGTTTTAAGATTACTCGGTTTAGGAGAGTACGATGTATTTGTGAGAGTTGGTAGAGTTAAATACACTAATGGGAAGTTAGGTGAAAAACACGCAAATGTCTTAGTTAGAGATGAAGATTCTATGTTATTCTTCCCAATTGAAGGAAGTTGGTATCCTAACCTCACATCATTTGAGTTCTCAACACATAAACTTCCATTTCATAGGCATCCAAGATATACAGAAACAGAATGGATCACAAATGATAAGTTCTCGTTTGCAAATACTAGATGGTTTAAGTGGATAAAATGACAGAAGACATTGAAAGGAGATTATATAGACCTTCAAGACAACAAGTAGAAGACCATCTTGATGATTTGATAACTGAATTTATATTTACAGCTGCTACTCGACAAAAACTTGAAGAAGTAAGGATGTTTATGATTTCTGCAAGATTTATGGGTTATAATATGAGTCAATATGATTCTTTGTATAAGGAATTGGAATCTGAATTTCCAGAGTATGCGGGAATACAAATTAGAGCAAGAGAGTGGTACAGTGACAACACATAAATGTGACAAGGAAACAGATATAGCAATAATCAGAGAGCAATTAAAAACAATATTTAAAATTCTTAACAGCAATGGTAAGAAAGGATTAGTGGAAAATGTGAATGACATAAGATTCCAATTAGTAAAATTATCATCGCAATTTTCTATTAAGCAATGGATTCAGCGAGGAGCAATAGCAATTCTTATAGCATTAGTTTCTTGGCTAGCAACATTACATTTTGGATAATCATGGCAAAAAAAATAAACACAGGCGGTATGGGTAATGAGCCTTGGTACAAAAGTAGAAGAATATGGGGGTCAATCCTTAGCGGTGCAGCATTGACCTTGGTATTAGTGTTTCCTGAAGAGTACAATATTATTGTTGCTGGAGCATCAGGATTAGCTACTGCTTTTGGTTTGACCAGCTTTATGAAACCTAAGAAGTAACTTGACACTAGTGTCATATGTGTCATATTCTCTTCGCTAGTGGTAACACTAAATACAAACATTTAAATAATATCTAATCTCAGAAATGACAAGTTTGATTGAATTGATTGAGGTGTATGAAGAAAGTGAGTGGTGTTGCTAAACAAAAAAGATGGTTTGAGAAATTAAAGATAGCATTAGGTAATGACCTTCCTTTATACACTTGCAGAAACTGGCGACAAAACGACAAATTCAAACCCGGTAAACAAGAAATTGTTGGAAGAATTCTCCCACCCCTCGACCATAGAACTATTGGTTCTACAGAAATTGTGATTGAGCTTGACGCTAAAACATTTGCACAAAACGCAAAATATGCTCAACAAATAAAAGATTATTGTGTTTCTCAAGAAATTCCAACTTACTGTTTTTGGAGTGGGAATAAATCCATTCACATCCATATATGGTTAGAAATAGATATTCAATCTCAAGAAGGGAACGAACTAATTAAAAAGGCTTACACTAATGGGTGTAATATATTTAGGGATTTAAGATTGAAACTTGTTCGAGAAATAATTGACCAATGTGGATTTCCTGAATCTATAATTGGGCAAGGAAAAATTGTTGACTTAGCTAAGCTAAATTGGGACGATATAGGTGGTAAACATACACTGATTCGTGCATGTGGTGGACACAATAAGAAAGTTGACAAAGTTACAGGAGACATAACTGGTGGATTTAAAACACAAATCATTGACATTCCTAAGAAAAAACCTAAAGATAATACATTTGAAGATGTTGAATACCCTGATATAATTCATAAATGGGACGTTCCAGAAGAAGATGTTATTAAGATAGCGCATGATTTTATTCAAAATCTTGAAGCTACACGAGATAAGAAAGTTGTTTCTATTGATTATAAAGGAAAACATATGACGTTACCTTGTGTTCATGCAATTATGGAAGGGTTAGGTTCTGGTAAAAGATCATATGGAGCATTGATATTAGGAATTGCAGCTAGAATGGATGGACTCCTATTACCTGAAACTAAACAAATAATACAACAATATGTAGCGAACTGTCCGCAAATTCCAGAACCATTTAAAGTTGAAGAAGCAGAACATTGGCTTAATTGGGTGTATAAACAACCAACTAGTTACTGGGCATGTGGTCAATGTATAAAATTAGGTATTTGTGATAAAATAGATTGTGAACTACACAAGAATCAATACAAAGAAGAATTAGAATTGTTCAATCAAAATGAACCATTAGCAATTATTAAAAAAGCATTAGATCAATTAGTTGTTGGAGAAGATGAATTGAAGATGCAGTTATTTTTATTGTTTTTAACTAAAGAATTTAATCCAGAGTGGGCAATTATAATAGATGGACCGGGTGCTTCTGGAAAGACTCATACTATGAAAGCAGTTGCATCTTTATTTGGAGAAGAAGGACAAGAGTTCTTTGTTTATTCTAGAATGACTGGTGCTTCACTTAATCATTTAGGAGAATTAGCCGAACAATGGAAAAAGAAGATAGTAATCATTGAGGAATTACAAGGTTCTAGAGATGTAACTGAACAATTGAGAGTTGCAATTTCTGAAGGGAGACTTAATCTTGCAGAAACTAAGGAAGTTCTTTCAGCAGATGGAACTAAAGAATTTCAAACAAAGAATAAAGAAGTAATATTTGGGAATTTATTTGTTACATGTAATGCTGAAGGGCATGAGGATGGAGATCAGTTATTGTCTCGTTCATGGATTCTTAATACTGATACTGGAAATCAACAAACAGAGAATATTATTAAGTATTATTTAAAGAAATTTAGCAAGCCTGATGTTGGAGAGGTTGAGAATCTTCATACTATTAGGACAGCTATTCAATTTTTGAAAAAGCCAAAGGAAATTATTTTTGAAGGTTCAGAAGAGTTAGAGAATTGGTTGCCTAAGGATGCTGTAAGGGCTAGGAGGGATATTAAAAAATTGATTGCACTCATAGAGGCTTCAGCTTTTTTTCATCAAACTCAAAGGAGATGGGATGGTGAGGTATTGTATGCTGATTGGAGAGATGTTAAAGTTGCTTATAATGTTGCAGGGCATGCGCTTTATGCTAGTACTCAAGGATTAGGGTCTCAAGATGTGAAAGATTGGCAAATAGTAATTGCTAAGACAGGCATGGCTCAGACTAGGCAATTCAATAAGAAAGATGTTATGCGTTGGTTAGCTTGTAAAGACCCTACTGCTAGGAAGAGATGTATGAATTGGGCAAAAGCTGGATTTATTACGAATACTAGTCAATTTGGGCATGAAGCAGTGTATGAATTGAATGACCACTCTGTTTCAGTTTATGATCCAATTAGCTTTAATAAATTAGTTGATGAAAATATTAAAAATGAGCAAGTTTTGTCACAGGACAGTAGGGGTGTTACGGGTGTTACAACCTGTTACGTAACACCTATAACAGCTAATTCCAAAGAATCTTGAGGAATTAGCCAATATTGTTAACCTGTTACGGTGTTCCCCCAACCGCGCACCAGACGCCTGACATTTTCATAATGTCAGTATGTCTGTGCTTTTCCCCCGGGAACACCGTAACAGGTATCAAAAATATCAAAATTTCAAGGAATTAACCCTTAAAACAACAAAAAACCTGTTACGTAACACCTGTAACACCCCCGTAACACCCGTAACAGGTATGAATGAAATGGTTGAAAAATAATGGTAAGCCTACAATCAGTACTAAAGTCAACAAAAGAAACACAAGAAGAATTCCTAGATAGATCATACTGGGGAGTTCAAGATAAAGAGTACAATATGAAAGTGATGGTTTGGAACTCACTAAAAGAAAAACTAGAGTTTGGAATTAAACCAACCAAAATAATAGACATAGAAGAAGCAAGAAGATATATCCAAGAACTCGAATCAAATGAAGATAAGCAAAAAAGAGAACAAGAAATCAAGGAGATGAAAAAATGATAGATAGAGAATTCAAAGTTAAATACGATGATGGCTTGATAGATGTTCAAGCAAAATCAAAAGAGAAACGAAAAGGAAAATTCCTACATAACAACTGGATATCCTCACTAACAGAAACAGAAGCCCTACAACTAGCAGGCAGATTAATAGCAGCAATACACAACAAAATAGAATCAAACTCATTAACTAGACAAGAGCCAGAACCCAAAGAGGTAAGGCAAGGAGGTAGTGAAAATGGGAATTAATTGGGAAGAAATGGAAGGAAAATTTGTAAAGATACCTGGTGGGCAACCAACTAGGATGAAGTTATCTCGTTGGAGACAACAAGATAAGTTCAAATACACTGAAGGCGAAAAGAAAGACCAGATTAGATTTGGACTTTCCTTCGATGTAATAGAATTAAACGGAGAGAAGTACGAAGGCGACAACATAAAAGAATTGACCTTAACAGCAGTCAAAGCATGTGCTAAGTTAAGACCAATAATAGAAAAAGCAGAAGCCAACGGAAAAGCTTACATCTTAGTAAGTATCTTGAAAGCAGGAGAAGGAAAACAAACAGTGTATGAAGTGAATGAGTTGAGTGAAAACGTGGGGAATGCAGATGCAAAACCATAAGTGTGGTCATAACTATGACTTAGTGAAGATAGAACATGAGGCGTTGGGTGAAAATCCCAACCTCACTATTTTCCAATGTCCAATGTGTGGAGAGAACGTACATGAACTTAGAAATAATGCCAATACCAGTTGAATTAGACTTAGTAATAGCAGGAGTGCCACTCAGATATGCTAGAGCTATGATATTTTATTGGAAACATGATGAATATTTTCATTCAAGAAATGGAATTGCACAAAAAAAGTGTTTCTGCTGTGATGCGAAAATGGATTTAAAAATTCGCAAATTAAACACAATACTAGCATACACAAACGCATTAACATGGGCATGTCCATACTGTAGTTATTCAGAAAGCATAACTTTAAGAGGTAGGTGAAAATGAAAGAAACCAAACCATTTAACATAATAATAGATAGTAGGGAGCAACACCCTTTGACATTCAGGAAAAGCTCAACATTGAACGAGACTATTATAAGGAAGTTAGATGTAGGAGATTACTCTATAGAAGGATATGAAAATAATATCAGTATTGAAAGAAAATCACCTCAAGACCTGTTTGGAACACTGGGACAAGGGCATAAAAGATTCAAAGCAGAGCTTGAAAGAGCAAAAGAATTAGATTATTTCGGAATAGTAGTAGAAGCACCATTTATGACTGTATTGAATGAGGGATTTGAAGGCGCCCATTATAGTAAGATGAGGGGAAATGTAATCATTCAACAATGTTGCACTATTGAAATGAAATATCCAAATGTAAGGTTTTGGTTTTGTAACTCAAGACCAGAAGCCACAAGTGTAATCAGACAATTATTCAAAGCATATACTAAACACAAGGGGAAAAAAGCAATGGCGGATAATTAATATGACTACACAAGACGAAATACTGGAATTCATCAAAAGAAAAAAAATACAGCAGACTGATTACGAAGAACTGCATAAAAGATTCAAAACTGCTAAACCAAACCTGAGAAAGCAAGTCAAGAAGCTTAACAGGTTTGGATTCATAGAAATAATAGTCGATAATCACAAACATGTTATTGTGATTCGAGAAGGAAAACCGAAAAGGTTTTGCAAATAAATAATGAGGGATACAAAATGCCAGAAAGCATAAGAGATGATAGAACATTTGAAATAAAAGACGATAAAATGCACGTCACAAGAACAATGACAGAAGTATGGGACGCTGAAGAGTATATCAGGGAAACAGCAGGAATGGAAATTGTTCAGGAGAAAAACTATAAAAACGTAGAAATGAACAAGGAAGTCATAGAATCGACACAGAAAGTGATTGACTCATTCAAACCACATGTTGAGGCTATGAAGAAGATTAGGGAAGAAGAGGTAAAGAAAGCAAAAGAGGAGAGAGAGGCTGCAAATGATAAAGATAGTAAAGGACAAAGCAAGTAATACTATCCTAAGTGCGGTGGATCTGCGGGAGTTGAGCCTCGCAGACCTGTCTCATCTTTTAACAGAATTAGAACTAACGAAGGTTAAGATATTGAAAAAGATAAATGGGATGAGGTGAATCTAATG
>Ga0307376_10006584_pt1 | contig 10262 bp, 3 predicted proteins | sample TR2MG_FD_202536 | JGI IMG/M metagenome (GOLD analysis project Ga0307376, IMG submission 202536) | Soil microbial communities from Risofladan, Vaasa, Finland - TR-2 | ecosystem: Environmental > Terrestrial > Soil > Coastal area > Acid sulfate soil | place: Finland: Risofladan, Vaasa | collected...
AGTTGGATTAAAGCCGGAAGTGGTAGTAGTACATTAACTGGTGCAACAAATGGTCTGAGTTTAGTAAATAGTGGAACAGCTATTGCTTTAGGCGGTGTACTTACAGGAAATACTTATTTTAGCGGTTACACATTAAATTATAATGAAGATTATAGCGGTACATATGGTTTACGTTCAATACCCGATGTAGGTTATGTAAATTCTATTGCAAGTGGTATTGTTCCTAAAGCAGCAGTTTTAGTTGCGACTACAACTGGTATTACACTTTCTGGTTTAACTACAATCGATGGTGTTGTACTTTCGAGTGGTAATAGAGTATTAGTTAAAAATCAAGCGAGTGGAGCTACAAATGGTATTTATAATGTAAGTACTGGAGTATGGACTCGTTCATCAGATTTTGATGGCTCACCAAGTGGTGAAACCGTTAGTGGTAGTTATATGTGGGTTTTAAGTGGTAACACAAATGGTAATACCGCATGGGTATTAAATACACCTGACCCGATTATAATTGGAACAACTCCATTGACATTTGTATTATTTGCTCATGTTTCAGATGTTGTTGCAGGTACAGGAATTGATATTCAAATGTCAGGTGGAACACATATTATTTCATTAAACGACTATAGTCAATCAGTTATTAATAATGCGATTACTGGTGCTACAAATGGTTTAACAAAAGTAGGAACTCAGGTTAAATTAGGTGGTTCAATAACTGGTAATACTTCAATTCAATTACAAGGTAATTGTTTGACTTTAGGTCAATATACAAGTTTTTCACCTTCGATAAGAATAGATGATTCAGCATCTTCGATTTGTTTAAGTGTAGGTACAGGTGGAAATATAACTTTAAATAATAGTACAGGAATTCAAGTTTCTGCAATTCAAGGTATAAGATATTTAGGTGATTATAGTGCAAATTATGTGGCTCGTTCATTAGTCGATGCTGCTTACGTAACTGGATTAACAAGTACTTCAGGTGTTCAAACAGCCAATAATGGTTTAACTAAAGAAGGAACTAATGTTAGATTAGGTGGAACGTTAACAGGTCATACATGTATTACAATTAATGGTAATAATGGATTTGAAGTAAGTGATGTCGCATATCAACATAAGATTTTAGTTACTACTGGTAGTAGTGGAATATTACTTGGGCATTATGGTGCGGCAATTCAATTATTAGGTACATCAACGACTGAACAAATTTTCATTGGTAATGATGATGTATTTATTTGTTTAGATACAGGTGCAGCATCATGTATTAGTTTCGCACAACCATTTATATTTTGTGATAGTCAAGGTACTAAGACTGGTTTAAAATATGCTGGAGATTATTCAAGTAATTATACTGCTCGCAGTATTCCAGATGTAGGATATGTAACAGGATTTACTTCTCAGGGAATTACAGGTGCTATAAATGGTTTAACAAAAGTAGGTCAATTAGTTAAACTTGGCGGAACATTGACTGGTGGGACTTGTATTAATATGAATAATAATGCATTTTATTTCAATTCACCAAATTTCAATTCGTATGTAGATATTGCGGTATCAGATGTGTTTAATCAAAATGTTTTTCAAGTATTATTCGATAATACAGGTAATACTGAATCAAATTGGTTTACTGTTTTACCAACAAGAAGTGAAATAAGATATACTTGGGATGCTTCAAATTGTAATTTAATGTGTGTTGATTCGAGCCGTACTTGCTTTGTTAATCTTAACACAGGTATATGTAAAAAAGTTACATTTAATAGTAATGCATTTAATTATGCTGCAGATTATTCATCTAGTTTTATTAATAGGTCACTTCCAGATGTAGCATTTGTGACAGGTTATACAAAAAGTCAATCGAATATAGTTGCAGTTCGTGAAATAATATTAAGTGCTCAAGGAACTTGCAGTGAAGATGAATTTGTTGGTGTATATAATTGTAATCTAATAACAGGATTTACTGTTAATTTAGATAATACACCTGTATATGGACAAAAAGTAACGATTGCAGATACTATTGGAAACGCATTAACATATCCGATATGTGTTTACGGTCAATCATATTTAATTAATGGATGCGCATGTGCTGTTATAAATACAGATTATGGTTCAGTATCATTTGTTTTTAATTGTAGAGATTGTTGGAGTGCCGTATCGTTTATCAATTAATAATCAATACTGAAATATTTTTAAAGATTAAAGTAATTAATGATGAAATGAAACTATTTATATTAAAGCGAAAAAAATAATAATAAAATAGAATAAATAATATAGAATTATGGGTTTCAATACAAAAATGAATTTAGTTAATGCGAAGTTTTATCAGCAAGACGGTGGAACTTTAACGTTATCTGGTGACACATGTATTGCTGATGTAGGTAGGTTAGCGTATCTAACAGACCAATCAGCAGTTTTCAATGCTACACCACGTTCAATACCGGATGCATCTTGGATAACAGGTAAAACAAGTGCGGCTCTAAGTAATTATTATACCAAAACACAAATTAATAGTTATACTGGTCAGACTAATACAAGAATTACTACGATTGAAAACAAGTATATTACTGGTGCAACTAATGGTATTGGTTTATCGGGTAAGAATGTTTGTCTTGGAGGTGCTTTAGTTGCCAATACAATTATAGGTACTGGTTCAAACTTATTCGGTGTTAATGCCGGAAACATTAATTTAACTGGTGCAACACTTAGTGCAAGTGGCGTAATTAAATTAATAAGTACTCCAGCAGCAGGTTTAACATCGGATTCAATTTTAGTTTGGAACTCAACAGATAAATGTGTTAAGGCAATAAGTGGTGGTGCTGTATTAACTTCTGCTATTACAGGAGCAACAAATGGTCTTACAAAAACAGCTCAAATAGTTAGACTAGGTGGTGCATTAACACAAGCAACAACAATAACTGTTGCAACAGGTACTTCTTTATTGGTTACAGATAATCGTACTACACCAATTGGTATTCAATATGGTGGTGATTACAGTGCTACTTATACTGCTCGCAGTATTCCAGATGCAGGATATGTAACAGGTAGAACTTCACAAGCAATCTTAACAGCTAATAATGGTTTAACCAAAGTAGGTTCAAATGTCGTTTTAGGCGGTACTTTAACTGGAGCAACAAGTGTTTGTTTAGGTAGTAATAGTATTGATTTCGATGGTATTAATGGTTCAGTTTATATTGGTGGTTCTACAGGTGCTAATACATTTGGAGTTTATTCGGATTATATTAATTTAGCTGGTAGTGTAGAAGCTACTCTTGGTGTTAACACTGGTTCTGCTGGTGGTGTATTATGTATAAGTACAACTAAAAATTCATTTACTGACCATAATACTACTAAAAAGGGGATTGAATACAATAGCGATTATTCCAGTACTTTTGTTGCACGTTCATTAGTAGATGCTGCATATGTAACTGGTAAAACATCACAAGCAATCTTAACAGCTAATAATGGTCTTACTAAAGTAGGTACTGAAGTTGTTTTAGGTGGTGCATTAACAGGAAACACTACAATTAGTTCTGGTACACATGATAATTGTTTAATAATAACAGCACCGTTAAAAGCTGATGATGTACATTATTTCACTTTTCATGATAATCCAGTACAAACGGGTTTTACAATAGGTAGATTATATTATCAAGACAACTCATTAAACTTAGATAGAGAATTTAGTGGTGTTACATTACAAATTGGTGAAGAAAATGTTATTAAGGCATATAATAATACCGGAAGTCAACTTCCAAACGGAACTGCTGTATATATTACAGGTTCTGCGGGTAATATTCCGACTATTGGAAAACCAATTGCCAGTAATGAAGCTCAAGCAATAAATACAATTGGTTTAACTACACACAATATAGTTAATGGTGGCGATGGTTATGTCACTACGTTCGGTGTAATACATGATATTGATACTAGTTTATGGTCAGCAGGTACGCCACTATATCTTTCAGCAACTGTTGCAGGTGGAATAACGTCAACTAAACCTGATTTTCCAAATGAAGTAGTATTACTTGGTTATGTTACATTCCAAGATACTGGTGGTACTATAACAGTAAATATTTCGGAACAAACAGAATATGTTAATATAGGTACATTTACAGGATATACTGCTCAGACACAAACATTAATTGATGAAAAAGTAAGTATATTAACATTTACAGGATATACTGCAAGTACCGATATAAGATTAGATAATTTAGAAACGGTTTCAGCAGTAGCAATAACGGGTGTTACCAATGGTCTTACTAAAGTAGGAACAGATTGTGCTAAATTAGGTGGTGGATTAACTGAAAATACAACTATTTGCGGTATTTCAAATACTCTTACACTAGGTAAATTATGTGCGGCAACAATTGACGTTGCAGGTGCATCTGGTGCAATTACACTTTTAACTGAAAATAGTGGTAGTATATATTTACAGTCTACTACAGGAAGTACATTCCAAAGTAGTTTTGCTAATTCAGTAGGTATGTTTATCGATTATAATGCTGCAACTGGTTCAGGATTTAAAGCATATGATAATAGAGTTGGTGCTAATCAAGTTGGTATTGTTTATGCAGCAGATTATAGTACTACGTATTGTGCTCGTTCTCTTGTAGATAAAGCATATGTTGATAGTATTGCAACAGGATTAAATGTTCATGCTGCCGTTGAAATAAGTACAACAGCACCGATTACATTAAGTGGTAGTCAATCAATTGATGGATATTCAACTCAGAATGGCTGGAGAGTATTGGTTAAAGACCAAGTAGATGACACGCTTAACGGTATATATATTTCAACAGGAACTACATGGTATCGTGCAGATGATTATAATTTTTCACCACTAGGTGAAATTAGTAATGGTGACTTAATTCCGGTACTTTCAGGTACTTCAAATAGTAATACTCAGTGGATTTTAACAACACCAAATCCAATTGTAAGTGGTGACAGTTTAGTATATTCACAATTCTCAAAAACAATTACTATTTCAGAAGGAAATGGTATTGATATTGCTAATGTTGGTGGTTCTCAACAAATTAGTATTGAATTAGCACCAAATAATGCGGGTCTATGTTTCTTAGGAACAGGCTTAAGAATCGATAATGCAATGTTCTCAACAGGTTTAACATATTATACTGTTGGTGGTCAAGCAAGAGCCAGAGTAAATGGGGTTTATTGTGCTCCAGTAGGTACATGTATTCCAGTTGCGATAAATACTAGTGGTTGTCAGTTATATGTTGATTCATCATGTGTTGTTTCGGCAGCAGGTGCAATTACAAGTGCTAATAATGGTTTAACAAAAGCAGGGACAAATGTTAGATTAGGAGGAGCATTAACCGGAAATACAACAATTACTGGTGGTGGTACAAACACATTAGGATTTACTGGATTAAATGCGTTTAACCTTGGATTTAACAGTTCTACAATAACAGATAATAGTGGTGGTGAAGGTCTTACATATGCAGCAGATTATAGCTCATCATTTATTGATAATTCATTAGTTTCTAAATATTTTGTTAACAATGCAATTACAGGTACTACTTTAACATATAATAATGGTTTAACTAAATTAGGTAAAGTAGTTTCTTGGGGTGGTACATTAACAGGTAATACTCAAGTTGCTCGTGGTGCTGCAATCTTATGTTTTAGTTGTGCAGCAACGACTTCATGTATTGATTTATACACGACTTGCAGTAGATTCCATAGTGAAGATACTTACGCACAGTTACAAAGTTGTACTAACGGTACATGTGATGGTACTATTCGTGTTAATAATACAGGTGCTATTTTATTGACAACTAATAATGCTACATTACCAATTTGTATTACTTCACCAAATGCAATGAAATATGCTGGTGATTATAGCGGTACTTATACTGCTCGTAGCATTCCAGATGCAGCTTGGGTAACAGGTAAAACAAGTACTGCTGGTATTCAAACTGCAAATAATGGTTTAACAAAACAAGGAACAAATGTTAGATTAGGTGGAGCATTAACCGGAAATACTTCGATAACTGGTGCGTTTACATTAAATATTAATGGTAGTGCATTATTAAGTACTCAATGTGGTTATCAAATTGCTAATCAAACAATACTTAGAACGACTAATTCAAATACATCTTTATATGCAGGTTTAAGTAGTGGTTCAGCAGGTGCAGCAGCAGATAATGTTGGTATCGGTAATTCTGCTTTAACAGGTGTTACTACAGGTACGGGTAACGTTGCAATAGGTTCATATACATTAATTAATCATAAGACTGGTAATTATAATGTAGGTATTGGTTATGTTGCATTAGGTTTGAATACTTCAGGAACAAATAACACATCAATAGGATGTTACTCAATGTATTATAATATTGGTGGTAGTTGTAATATTGCAATAGGTCCACAATCATTATTCTGTAATACAAGTGGTAGTAATAACATTGCATTAGGTGAGGCAGCTTCAAATCGTAAAACTACAGGTATTAGAAATATTACATTGGGTAGTTGTGCTGCATTATGTAATACTATTGGTAGTAGTTCTATTGCTATAGGATTTTCAGCGGGTGCATTAAATATAACGGGTTCTTCAAATGTATTCATAGGTCAAAATGCTGGTTATAGTGAAACTACATCAAATAAACTATATATAGCAAATACCAATGCATGTAACTTAATTTATGGTGATTTTGTAAATAATTTTGTGACTTTACCAACAGTTAAAATATGTAATACACCTATTTCAGGTACTACTTCCGACTCAATTTTAGTTTGGAATAGTAGTGATAAATGTGTTAAAATAGTTAATGGTGGAGCAGTACTTAGTTCAGCGATTACAGGTGCTACAAATGGTTTAACAAAAGTAGGTGCTGATGTCAAATTAGGTGGTACATTAACTGAAGGAACTACTATTAGTATGGGTACGGCTAATAACTCATTAGAAATTACAACTACTGGAAGCAGTATGTTTGGATTTTATAATAATGGATTATATGCTTATTATGAACAAGGAACTGGTTTAGGTGAATTTACTTATAGATATAATCAACAACATGATTATATTGCTAATGGTGATTATTATGTTGACCAAGAAAGAATTGCAACAGCAACATGTGCATATGATATATTAAGAGTATCAAATGGAGCTAATGAATTAGGTATTACTTTAAATACTAATAGTACTTCAATTATCGTAACAGATGGTATTAATAGTAGAGGTATCAGATATGCTGGTAATTATGAAAGTAATTTTGTACCTACTTCACTCGTTACTGCACAATATGTAACAGATAGAACATCACAAGCAATTACTGGTGCAACAAATGGTCTTACTAAAGTAGGAACACAAGTTAAATTAGGTGGTGCATTAACAGGGAACACTACAATTACTGGTGCATACACATTCGGTGTTAACGTAACTACAATTAATCTTACTAGTACAACTGTTGGTATTACAGGTACAACTGTTAATATTGGTGGTGCAGTTAAATTAACTACTGCTCCATCAACAGGTGTTGGAACAGATGCAGTACTTGTTAGAGCAACTGATGGTACGGTTAAGACTGTTAGTGGTGCAATTTTAGGTGATAAGAATAATATCTACGCTAAGACAACTATTACAAGTAATACAATATTATCAACAGGTAGTACTTATGTAATACTTGTAAGTCACTCAGGAATAGCTGTAACGGTAACACTTCCTTCAACACCGAAAGACGGACAAGCATTTAAATTTAAAGACATAACTGGTAATGCGTTAACTTATCCGATTACTGTAGATGGTAACGGTAATTTACTTGACGGAGCAGCATCTGGTATGATAAATACCGATTATGGTGCACTTGAAATTGTATATGATACAGCATCTGACCAGTGGTATAGTTTAGCATTCATTAACTAATTATAGTTATGTAAGCAAATAATAAATTTATTAAAATGGAGACTTAAAAAATCTCCATTTTTTTTTGTAGAAATCAGTGTTTTTACAATTATGTTCGTATTTATAAAAAAGTATAAAAATTTATAATATAAATAATAATTAAAATAAATAATAGAAATTATGGTAGATGATAAAATAAAAGATAGTGATAAATTTATAATATTTCATACAGAAGGAGGCCACGGCAAGCAAGTAATGGCAACTGCAGTTATCAGGGCAATTAAAAAAGCATATCCAGATTATAAAATAGTTGTAGTAACTGCATGGGATGGACCATTTTTTTATAATTCAGATGTTTTTAGATTTTATTCATTTGGTCAAATGCAATATTTCTTCAGTGATTATATTAGACCTACAACAAAAATTTTCCGTCAAGAAGTATATCATACTGAAGACCATATATTACAAAGAAAACATCTTACAAAATCTTGGTGTGATATGTTCGATATTCCTTATGATGGTTATAAACCCAAGATTTATTTAAATGCAAGGGAACTTGAAATTGCAAGAGATAAAATAAAACCAGATAGTAGACCGATTATGCTATTACAAACACATGGTGGGTCACCTCAAGGACAATATTCGAAAAAATCTTGGTTTAGAGATATGCCAATTGAAATAGCACAAAAACTCGTGAACTATTTCAGTAAATCATATAGGATATTACATATAAAAACACCTGACCAACCAACATTACAAGGTGTAGAAATGCTAAATTTACCATTTAGGGAATTATATTCAGTTTTTCCATTAAGTACTAAGAGATTGTTTATTGATAGTTTTAGTCAACATGTGGCAGCAGCTCTGGACCTTCAAAGTACGGTTGTTTGGATAGGTAATAAGCCAGAGGTATTTGGTTATGAAGAAAATATTAATGTTACTCCAAATGCTAAATATATTAATGAGTTGAATAAATTTAGTTATCTCGAACAATTTGATATCAGCGGACAAATACAGCAGTTTCCATATGATACTATTAATCTTTTTGATGTTAATAAAATTATTGAAGCCGTTAATAAACAAAAGTAGTTTAAATAAATGTTATTTTTTTTAGTTTTTAATTAAAACTCATCAGCTCGATGAGTTTTTTGTTTTATATATAATCAGTTTATTTTTTAAGTTATTAATAGATTAACTATAAGTTTTTGAGTATTTATCATAAAGTAATAATATTGAAATTAATTTAATAAACATATGGCACTTCAAATGAATTATTATCATACTGAATTTGGTATTACATTTTATAATGCATATTGGAAAATAAATCCAAATAACGGAATAATTGGTGGTAAATCTGGAATTAGATATACTATCGAAGCATTTAAAAATAATGAAAGTTCTAAAGTAATCAAAGGTTTTACGTTTTCATTCATACCGGATTTAAGTGTAAATGCACCAAATTTCATAGTTCAGGCATATAATAATGCAAAGTCATTGCCATTATTAAATGGAAGTGTTGACGTATAATTATTTGAATACATAAATTTAATAAAATGGCTATTGATACAAAACCTAATTTATCGAGTAATAAATTTGAACAATGTGTTGGTGATTCACTAACATTATCAGGTAATACTAATGTACAAGGTACTTTTATAATACAAACTGGTGGAACAGTATCTATATTATCAAATAAAGGTCAGGGTAAAATACTTGTATCAGATGCTAGTGGTGTAGGTACTTGGCAAATTAATAATAGTGTAAGTGGTGCTACAAATGGTCTTACTAAAATCGGACAAAAAATTAAATTAGGCGGTGATTTAACTGGTGATACTATAATTAATACTGCTAATAATGATTTGAGTTTATGTTCTTCAACTTATACTAATAGAGGAATATTATTAAATCAGACAAGTGATGAGTTAAAATTCCTATGGGCAGATACTGGAAATACTTGTATGAGTTGTGCTGGTTTTACTCCAGCTAACATTTCTTTATTATCTCAATATGCTGGTGGTGGTTGTTCCGCAGGAATAAGTATGGTTCATGCGGATAATAGAATTTGTTTTGATTCGGCAGGTACTGTTAGAACCTATCATGATACATCAGGTTTATGGTATACTAGTGATTATTCCGGTAGTGTAAGTGCTAGATGGATTCCTGATGCTGCATGGGTAACTGGTCAGACAGGCGGAGGTGGAGGCATTGGTTGGTCTAATTTAGCCAATGGTAGTACAATTGCAGGTTGTGGGACAGTTACTAGTGGTAGCACAATATGTAGAAATACTGTTTATGGTGTTAATGCGTTAAAAAATGTGACTAGTGGTGATAATAATATTGCTATAGGTTATTTAGCGTTATCTGCAAATACAACAGGTATTGGTAATATAGGAATTGGATGTTCTGCATTGTATAG
>Ga0307376_10006588_pt1 | contig 10260 bp, 9 predicted proteins | sample TR2MG_FD_202536 | JGI IMG/M metagenome (GOLD analysis project Ga0307376, IMG submission 202536) | Soil microbial communities from Risofladan, Vaasa, Finland - TR-2 | ecosystem: Environmental > Terrestrial > Soil > Coastal area > Acid sulfate soil | place: Finland: Risofladan, Vaasa | collected...
CATCTGTGATAGAGTCTCTAGGCTTTCTTTTGGAAGGCAACCATAAAATCTACTTTGCCGGAGATACAGATATTTTCCCGGAGATGTCGACAATCGGCCGGAGCCTTGACCTGGCTTTAATCCCAGTATGGGGTTGGGGTCCAAATTTGGGCAAAGGGCATATGGATCCATTGAACGCCGCCGAATCGCTTGTTCATCTACGCCCCCGCCTCGCCATACCTATTCATTGGGGAACCTACGGGCCAATTGGCATCGATCGATTGTATACCCGTTTTCTGAGGCGTCCGCCTCTTGATTTTGCCCAACACGCTGCTAATATCACGCCTGATGTATGTGTTCAGATCCTGCAACCTGGAGAATCCACCACTCTACCGTAATCTACTTCGCCTGTTTAAACCTACAATGGCGAGTGAGATAATGTTGGTTCCTATTGAGAAGAGTTCGGCAGCCGAGGCACATCTGTTGTCGATCAAATAGACTGGGTGATTTTTTCGAAGTCACACTAAGTTAGCCGGGTCGCCTGAGGCTTGCCAATGGATGACGCAGGTTCGAACTATCGCTTATTAGGACCTTTGGCTAATTGCGGATCAAGAATGAGTCTACGATAATGTAATGAGGAAATGCTTTGCCAGAAATGCCGAAATGTAGGGAAGCACTTGCCTTTTTTGTAAGGTTTTAGTTAACAAATCCAGAGTTAGGGAAGTATGGATCCGCTTGGTAGTATTGTGTTTCATGAATTTATATCTTCCGGGATTTGATCGGACAAGATCCGGGATAGGGGTACTCGCATCGTTTGATAACCCTGCCCTGGCAATATCTTGGATGAAGCGCGCTTCATCCGCCTGCTTTAGACCGCGAGTTTAAGCTGACCGACGGTAGCATGACAGATTACAGTGAGAAGACCGATGAGCAACTTCTGGTTGCATGCCAATCAGGTGATGAAAAAGCCTGGGAAGCGATCATTAGTCGATACGAGCGCCTGGTATATACCATTCCATCGCGTTATGGTCTCACGCCTACCGAAATTGAAGATGTTTTCCAGTCAGTCTGGTTATCGTTAATGAAGAACCTAAGCCGGCTAAGGGAACCAGATAGGATATCAGCCTGGTTAGTTACAACCGCCCGGCGGGAATGCTGGGAAAGAAGACGCGGCGCTGATTATGAACGTTCAACAACCACCAGCTTTGATTCAATTCTAACCGACGAAGAAGGTAACGAGATGCCTCCTGATGAAGTTGTGCAGCTTTATCGAGAGCAACAGACGATACGCCTGGCTTTGGATCAACTAGATGAACGGTGCCGTCGCATCCTTTGGATGCTCTACTATGAGGCCACGATTCCCTCTTATTCTGATATCGCCAAGAAACTCGAAATGCCTGTCGGTTCCATTGGCCCGTTACGTGCTCGATGCTTGGATAAACTCCGTACTATCCTGTCAGGCTATATTCAAGAGACCTAAATGTATCAATTCCGTCATGTATCACTCTGTATGCATAGAAGTAACGTGAATTTGGATTAAATGTAGGATGGAAAAACGGCGCGATCTCAGTAACCACATAACAACCGAGCAATTGCTTGATTTTGTAGAGCGGCGCCTTACTCCGGCCGAATCTAGCGAAGTGGAAAATCATATTGCAACGGGGTGCCAGTCATGCCAGGCTGATTTGCTTTGGTGGCAAGATACTTTGAACCTCATGGCTTCAAATATTTGGTTAGATCCACCGGCGCGTTTACACACGTCTGCCCGGCGCATATTCCTGGATCAACAAAAAAGTAAACCAACCTTTTTTCTTGGTGAGTGGTTGAGAAGACTATCGGTCCAACCCCGGCCGTTGTTTGTGGGCGCCGCGGCTATGCTTTTTCTGGTGATTATTGCTGGCATAATGCTCTTGTCAGGACCAGCGAATTCCTCAAGTACTGAAATCGCCATTGTCCAGGGTACCGCTGAGGTCCAAACGGCCGGCAGTAATGCTTGGGTACCTGCTTCGGAAGATGAAACGCTGCAAGACGGCTCTACGGTTCGTACCGGGGATGATTCAAGCGTCGTGCTCACCTTTCCCGATGCTAGCAAAGTGCTGATTGCTCCTGACACAGAATTAAGCGTCTTACGAATGAATGCTCAGTCCAATAGTTCAACCAGGGTGATCGTTCTCCGCCAGACATCCGGTTCTACGCACAATATAGTGCAACATACATCCTCATCAGCTTCACGTTATGAAGTGCAAACACCATCGGCGGTTGTCACGGTCATGGGCACCGAATTCACTGTAGATGTTGACGACGAAGGCACCACGCGCGTCCTGGTCGATAAGGGAACAGTTACGGTAGCCGGCCAGGGAGTCACTATTACCCTGAACGCCGGTCAGACGACAACGGTAAACGTCGGTGAACCTCCTTCAAGGGTCGAAACAATCCCGAAGATACGGGCAACTCAAGAACTTACCAATAAAGAAGAAAACGAATCAAATTCCAGGGCGAGGCTGTCGGCCGTTGAGCCAAATGCATCGGCTACACCGACACCGACAAGTAATTCCACAGATACAAATACGCTTACTGGTACCCCCATAAACACGAATACGCCCATTGGCACTTCCACAAAGTCGGCTTCGTCCACTCCAGCAACACCCTCCCAGTCGGCGACTGAAGTCATCGCGACGCCGCAGGTCACGCCTTCTTCCACGCCATCAGTCCCAACGCCGCTGCCAAGCGCTACCAACACGCCACCAGTCCCAACGCCGCTGCCAAGCGCTACCAACACGCCACCAGTTCCAACACCGGTGCCTACCGCTACTAGCACGCCGTCAGCGCTAACGCCGCCGCCTACCGCTACCGAGATAGTCCCCCCGACTCCTCAACCAACGAATACACCGAAAAATAACCCACATGACCCACCAGGGCAGACGAAAACACCCGAGCCCCCTGGCCATATGACTCCTGATGGTTCTGGTATCAACGGGTAGCCAGCCTAGAAGTCTTATGTTCCGGAGCCTATGAACCCGAACGACAGATCACAAACCTATCGTTGTCGCGAATCTACTTATAGCCGATATATGCTCATCCGCCGTCTGGAATCCGGCGTGCATGGTATTGACCGAAAGGTGCGTCGCCCCGGATGCTTTCCAGGCCACAATCTCGGCTGCCCAGCGATCTGATTCCCCATCGCCAAATAATATTCTCGGTTCAAGACCCACCTCCCCCCAACTGCGACCGGCCTCGGCCAAATAGCCACCAATCTTTTCAAGCGCAGGTTGGGCGTCGGCCGCCTTTTTGTAATTGGGCATCCAACCATCGCCAATTGTCGCTACTCGGCGCAAGACGGCATCAGCATGCCCTCCAAACCAAATCGGTATCGGTCGCTGCAATGGTAGTGGATTTATACCGGCATCAGGAACTGAATGCCATTCTCCCTCATAATTAACGAGCGGCTCTGTCCATAATTGGCGCAAAATCTCAATTTGTTCCTCGATACGCCGGCCGCGTGTGTGGAAATCCTGGTTGAGCGCTTCATACTCAATTAGATTCCAACCAATACCAACACCCAATCTAAGGCGGCCGCCGCTCAAGACATCTAAGGTCGCCGCCTGTTTCGCCACCAATGCTGTCTGGCGTTGGGGCAAAATTAGAATACCGGTGACAAATTCAATTGTTTCGGTTAACCCAGCCATGTAACCAAAAAGAACAAACGGCTCCTGAAAAGGATGATTATGGGTATATGGGCCATGCCATCCTCCCGGTCTCACCGGGTTAGCACCCAATACATGATCGTAAGTCAAGATATGCTTGTAGCCCAGACCTTCGGCTGTCTGAGCATACTCGCGAATGGCCCCAGGATCGTGACCAAATTCTGTCTGCGGAAAAACCACACCTATTCTCAATTTCTTTATCCTCGCGAAATTTGTTGCAACATCGATTCATCATTCATTATCATGCTCTCAAGTCCGGAAAGCTTGAGAAAGATACTCTGTCAAAAAAGTATACTCGCAATGGAGTGAAACAACCCCAGCGATACCAAGGATTTAATTCTCTGATTGTGTTTGTGAAAAAAAGTACAAACGTCATAGGAAAGATATGACATCTGTCACTAAGGCGTCTTTCGAATGGGGTCTACAATTTCATCAGAGGAAGAATATTAGGATAGTGTGTCTGCAGGTTGTGTCCTATTGTAAATGGGACTTGAGTATGGCATCTAAATTGAAATAATGGTCTATTCCAGCGCATTCGTGGCGCATTGATGGGCCATTTTTTATTTTAATCAAAGCAAGGCAGCCATGGGAGGTGAACATTGACCACAGTAATAGATCATACCGCTGAGGCGGTCCTGGATCCTGCTGAAATTCCCAAGAAAAGTTATCTTGCGGAAGTCGTGGCAGCTACTCCGGGAGTTTCACGCCTGGAGATGTGCATCCAATGCGGAACGTGCGGTGGTTCGTGTCCTTCGGCCAAGGATATGGACCACTCGCCAAGACAAATATTTGCCATGATTCATGCAGGGATGAAAGACGATGTACTTGCTAGTAATACACCCTGGTATTGTGTCTCTTGCTATTTCTGCACGAGCAGGTGCCCACAGGAAATCCACATCACCGATGTCATGTATACATTGAAGAGAATGGCGATCAAGGCCAATTTGTACGATGACCATACAGCGGCTGATTTGTCCAAAACTTTTGTCAATCAAGTTGAGAACAACGGGCGCAGCTTTGAGCTTGGATTGGCCACCCGGCATTATCTTCGCCATCAACCCATGCGCCTGGTGGGTAGCGCGACTTTTGGTCTGGAGATGTTGAGTAAGGGCAGACTGGACTTGACGCCTCACAAGATCGATGGTCTAGACCAGTTAAAAGCCATTCTGAAAAAAGCGAAAGAACTGGACAAGGTGGAGGTGTAGGCATGGAAAAATATCTGCTTTATCCCGGTTGCGCTATGGAGCGAAGCGCTAGTGCTTACCTCGATTCCACCATGGCCATTCGGGATGACATCGCCATTGAGTTTGAAGAAGTCAAGGATTGGAATTGTTGTGGTGCAACCGAATATATTTCAGTAGCCCAGACGCCAGCCCATGCCCTGATTGGTCGAAACCTGGCTCTCGCCAGTCAACAAATAAATGGAACCAATACCTTGGTGGCTGGCTGCAGCGCCTGTTATCTAAACTTATCCAAAACTGACAACTACATGCTCGAGGATGATAAGCTGAGTGAACAGGTCAACGTGGCGCTATCTGCCGGGGGTCTGAACTATCAACCCGGCACGCTGAAGATTCGGCACCTTCTCGACATCATTCTGAATGATGTGGGATTAGCGGCAATTCGCGAAAAGGTCATTAGACCCTTGAAACAGTTACGAATTGCGCCTTATTATGGCTGTATGATTACCCGGCCTGACCCAAACAAGCATTTCAGAAACGCGGAATACCCCCAATCGTTAGATAAGGTAATGAGAGCATTGGGCGCTGAAGTCATAGACTATCCGATGAAGACCCATTGTTGCGGTGGTCACATGACCCAAATAAGCGAGTCAACAGCGTACGAGATGATTCGCGGCTTACTCTACGGCGCCACCCAGTACAAAGCCGATGTGATGGTGACTCTTTGCCCGATGTGCCAGCTGAATCTGGATGCGTATCAGGAAAACGTGAATAAACATTTCAAGACCAACTTCAATATCCCCATCCTTTACTTTACCCAGTTGATGGGGTTGGCCTTTGGGCACGACGCCGAAGAGTTGGGCATCGGTAAAGAGTTTGTAAGTCCAGGTAAGGCCCTGGCGAAGATTGGTATTGAAATACCAGAAGATCAAGCTAGCCCAAAAACGAAACGCAAAAAGGATGATCCCAGCCTACCTATGCCCGCAATGCCGAAAGACGAGGAGGTGATCTAATGAGTGCTGCACCGAAGAGCGAAAAAGAACGCGTTGGTGTTTATGTATGCCATTGCGGCACTAACATCGCTGGCATCGTCGACGTTGAAGATGTCGCCCTATGGGCAAAAAAAGAGTTAGGTGACGATGGCGTCGTCATATCGCGGGATTACAAATTCATGTGCTCTAGCCTGGGGCAGGAGTTAATTGAACACGATATCGAGATAGAAGGGTTGACTCGCGTTGTGGTTGCTGCTTGTTCCCCCCACTTGCATGAAGCTACCTTCAGGGGCGCATGTGATCGGGCGGGTCTGAATCCATATCTCTGCGAAATGGTTTCTATTCGCGAGCAGGTATCCTGGGTGACCACCGACAAGGTGAAGGCCACGGCCAAAGCGAAAGCAATGGTTGCCAGTGGCGTTGAACGAGTTATCCATAATGAGCCGTTGGATCGGATGTATGTGCCGGTTCACCCAGACACCCTGGTCGTCGGCGGTGGTATAGCCGGTATCCAGGCCACCCTGGAGATCTCAAATTCAGGAAATAAAGTTTACCTGGTTGAGAGAGAACCCTCCATTGGTGGCCATATGGCCCAATTTGATAAGACCTTCCCGACGCTGGATTGCGCCGCCTGTATCTTGACCCCAAGGATGGTGGATGTAGGCAATCAACCCAATGTCGAGCTATATACCTGGAGCGAAGTAGAACGAGTAGATGGTTACGTCGGGAATTTCACCGTGACCATTCGCAAGAAAGCCCGCTACATTGTTGAGGCAGACTGTACAGGTTGTGGCATCTGCTGGGAAAAATGCCCCAAGAAAGTCATCGACGACGTGTTCGAAGCGGGCTTGGGGTATCGAAAAGCGGTTTATACACCGTTTGCCCAGGCGGTGCCTAAATATCCAGTCATCGACACTGAGACTTGCATTTACTTCCAAAATGGCAAATGTCGCGCCTGTGAAAAATTCTGTCCCACGGACGCGATTGATTTCAATCAGGAAGATGAGTTTATCACAGTTACTGTCGGCAATATTATCCTGGCCACCGGTTACGATACTTTTGACGCCCGAAGAATCCCTCAATATGGCTACGGTCGACTGGCGAACGTTTTCACCAGCATCGAATTCGAGCGGATGTGTAATGCGGCCGGTCCAACTGATGGTGAGATTGTCATGCGAGATGGTGTAACGAAGCCCAAATCGGTGGGCATTGTTCATTGTGTCGGGAGCCGTGATAACAGGTACAACAGTTACTGCTCGGTCATTTGTTGTATGTCCAGTCTTAAATTCGCTCACGTAGTAAAAGAACGTACCGATGCTGAAGTGTATGAGTTCTACATCGACATGCGCACAGCCTATAAGGACTATGACGAGTTCTACCAACGTGTGCTGGAGGAGGGAACCCATTTCATCCGGGGCAAAGTAGCTGAAATCACCGACGCAGCTCGCCAACCCGGTGAGGAAGGCAAGCTGATCATTCAGGCCGAAGATACGCTAATCAGCAGACAGCGCCGCATCCCGGTTGACATGGTCATCCTATCGACAGCGCTGGAACCGCGACCTGACTCCAAAGAAGTGGGACATAAATTCGGTATATCCTGTAGCGCCAACGGTTGGTTCATTGAGAAGCATCCAAAGCTTGATCCAGTAGCGACGATGACTGAAGGAATTTTCATCGCCGGTGCTGTCCAAGGACCCAAAGATATCCCGACCAGTGTAGCTCAAGGAGCTGCGGCTGCGGCCCGGGTCCTGTGCCACATCGGTCAAGAACAGATCGAACTCGAACCAGTTCGAGCAAGCGTCAATGCCGACAAATGCTCTGGCTGCCGCATTTGTAATGATCTTTGCCCATTCAATGCCATCCTCTTCCACGAGGATCTGATGGTGACAGAGATTAACCAGGCCCTATGCCAGGGTTGTGGAACCTGCGTAGCCGCCTGTCCGGCCGGGGCCATCACTGGTAGCGGTTTCACCAACAACCAAATAATGGCCCAGATCGAAGGCATGCTCATGTTCAGTGAATCCAACGGCATGACCCGAGTAGCCGAACCAGTGGCAGCGTAGGAGGTGCTTCATGACAGAACAATTTGAACCCATCATCATCGGTTTTACCTGTAATTGGTGCAGCTACCGCGCTGCAGACTTGGCCGGAACTGCCCGGTTAAAATATCCTCCAAACATCCGGCTTATCCGGATGATGTGCTCCGGCCGTATGGATCCCACTTTTATCCTGAAGGCCTTGTCAGAAGGCGCCGATGGCATTCTGCTCACCGGTTGTCATCCAGGGGAGTGCCATTATTTGGAGCAAAATTACAAGGCGTTGCGTCGTTATCTGATGCTTCGACGCACACTGCCCCAATTCGGCATCGAAGCCAAGCGGGTCAAGCTAGTTTGGGCTAGCGCGGCCGAAGGGGTCAGGCTTGCCAGGGAGATCACGACCTTCGTGGAAGAAATACGGGCGCTTGGCCCTCTCAATTGGAAAGATAGCCGCGCCTATAATAATGGCTACGGGGTAGCAGAAGTTGAAGTCAGCACGGAGGTGCCTGCATGAGCGATAACGGCAAACCGAAGTTTGCAATGTATTGGGCATCATCTTGTGGCGGGTGTGAGATCGCCGTTCTTAATATCAGCGAAAAGATACTCGATGTCGATGCGGCCTTTGATGTGGCTTTCTGGCCAGTTGCTATGGACGCCAAATACAAAGATGTCGAGGCTATGCCCGACAAGTCAATTACTCTGACTCTTTTTAATGGCGGCATTCGTAACGAGGAAAATGCCTATCTGGCAAAATTGCTGCGTCAAAAGTCAGTTTTCCTGGTAGCCTTCGGCTCCTGTTCTTCAGAGGGCTGCATTCCGGGTCTGGCTAACTTCAGCAGCGGAAAGGATCTATTTGACACAGTCTATGACACCATCTCAACAGATAATCCAGAAGGCATCCGACCGCAATATAATTGGACGACCCCTGAGGGACTCGACATCCACATCCCTGTGTTCAGCCCAACAGTACGCACCTTGGATCAGATCGTGGATGTTGACTATATCATGCCGGGTTGTCCACCAGAATCACATCAGATTGCCGCGGTGGTTGAGCTGGTCATCAAAGCCCTGAACGGAGAAGCGGAACTACCACCGAAAGGTTCGGTAATTGGCGCCGGCGGTTCAACGGTCTGTGATGATTGTCCCCGGGAACGCAATATCAAGAAGATAACCAAGTTCGTCCGAATTCATCAAGTTGAAAATATCGACCCCGATCTGTGCTTGTTGGAACAGGGTATTCTGTGCAATGGGCCAGCAACCCGCAATGGTTGTGGCGCACTCTGCCCGCAAGTCAATGCTGCTTGCATCGGTTGTTACGGACCAGCCGCAGATGTCGCCGATTACGGCGCCCGAATGATTACCGCCCTGGCCTCAGTAATAGACAGCAGAGATCCGGAGGAGATTGAGTCCATATTGGATGGCATCCCCGATCCCGGAGGATCATTCTACCGCTTCAATTTGGCCCATTCACTGCTCCATGCCGCAAAATCGGCCTGGGTTGGCGACTAATGAGGAGATAAGGATATGGAACGTATCACCATTGACCCCATTACCCGGCTGGAAGGCCATGGAAAAATCGAGATTTTGCTGGATGAAGATGGCAATGTAGCCAATACTTATTTCCAAATTCCCGAATTGCGTGGCTTTGAGCGCTTTTGTGTCGGCCGGCCGGTCGAGGAAATGCCCCTTCTTACTAACAGGATTTGTGGCGTGTGCCCCGAGGCCCACCATATGGCCGCGGCTAAAGCGGGCGATGCAGTCTATGGCGTCGACCCGCCACCAACCGCCAAGAAGCTCCGCGAATTGCTTTACATGGGTTTCTACTTCACCGACCATACGACGCACTTCTACGCTCTTGGCGGCCCCGATTTCGTTATGGGTCCTGATGCGCCAGTCGCCGAACGCAACATTCTCGGCGTCATTCACAAAGTTGGACTGGAAATTGGCGGCAAAGTGATTCAAGCCCGAAAGTATGGGCACACCATCGTGGAGATGCTGGGAGGACGCAAGGTACATCCCTGCACTTCCATCCCCGGTGGCGTTACCAAGGGATTGAATGAAGAAGAACGTCAAAAGATAGAAGATATGGGCCGATGGGGTATCGATTTCGCCCAATTTAGCCTCCAGCTGTTCAGTGATCTGGTCCTGGGAAATCAAACCTATGTCGACCTGATCCTGGGTGATATCTATACGCACCGTACCCATTATATGGGTATGGTTGACGAGAATAACCATGTCAATTTCTATGATGGACTCGTGAGCGTCGTGGACCCGGATGGAAAACGATTGGGCAAATATGCCCCCCACGAGTATACCGATTGGGTAGCTGAACGCGTCGAACCGTGGACCTATCTCAAATTTCCATACT
>Ga0307376_10006590_pt1 | contig 10259 bp, 5 predicted proteins | sample TR2MG_FD_202536 | JGI IMG/M metagenome (GOLD analysis project Ga0307376, IMG submission 202536) | Soil microbial communities from Risofladan, Vaasa, Finland - TR-2 | ecosystem: Environmental > Terrestrial > Soil > Coastal area > Acid sulfate soil | place: Finland: Risofladan, Vaasa | collected...
TGATTTCATTCCAGGCCCCGCTCATTATGCTGACCAGGATATTATCGATGATTGGAGACCTGTGCAATTCGGCAATGACATGGCTCCAGCTTCTGCCATAACCATTGCTGGAGAGCAGGAACTTATACCCGGGGATAATTATTTCTGGGTAATGTACGAACTTACAGATGAGGCGAATCTTCATCATAAAGTAGATGGAGCCTGCAAAAAGATCGGTTTTGCTGATGGCAGTAGTATAAAGCCTGTCTCCAGTGACGAGGTTGTCCAGCGGATAGGTGTAGCCCTTCGTCAGCACCTGGATAATAATGTACATACTTACCGGGTTCCGGGGCTGGCCACAACAAATAACGGTACACTGCTGGCAATATACGATGCACGTCGTGACAGGTGGCCCGGGACATTCAATACGGATCTTCAGGGAAACATTGATATTGGCGTGAGCCGGAGTACCGATGGAGGAAATACATGGGAACCCATGAGAGTAGCCCTGGATATGGGCGAATGGGGAGGACTTCCACAGAAATACAATGGGGTTAGCGATGCCTGCATCCTGGTGGATAAAAACACCGGAGATATTTTTGTTGCCGGCCTTTGGATGCATGGTGTTCTGGACACTGCAGGCCGGTGGATTGAAGGTTTGATCCAGGGAAGTGATGCATGGGAACACCAGTGGCGCAGAAAAGGTTCACAGCCAGGATTAGGTATTAAGCAGACTTCACAGTTCATCGTATCAAAAAGTACCGATGACGGACAGACATGGCAGGAACCTGTCAACCTGACAGAGATGTGCAAGGATAAGAAATGGTGGTTATGGGCGCCTGCCCCCGGACGGGGAATCACTATGGAAGACGGTACTCTGGTCTTTCCGAGCCAGGGAAGGGATCAAAATGGCCGGGCATTCTCAAATATTACCTATAGCCAGGATGGAGGTGACAGCTGGAAGTCCAGCAACCCGGCCTTTTCAGGTACAAACGAATGTGCTGTGGTGCAGTTGTCTGACGGCTCCCTCATGCTCAACATGCGTTACAGGCAACCTGAAGCGGGAAAAACGGGTCGCGCTGTGTCTATAACCAAAGATCTTGGAGAGACATGGACGGAGCACCCCACATCAAGGAATACACTGCCTGAACCTGTATGCATGGGCTCTCTCTATAAGCATGTCTACACTCTTGACGGAGAGAAGAAGTCTGTTCTGCTGTTTTCAAATCCGAATATAAGCGAAAACCCGAGGAGGAGAACCACCATCAAGGTAAGCTTTGATGAGGGTATGACCTGGCCTGAAAAATACTGGCTGCTTCTTGATGAAGGTTATAACCGCGGGTATTCCTGCCTGACGTCTGTTGATGAGAATACAATAGGGATCATTTATGAGGGAAGCACTTCAGATATGACTTTTGAAAGCATTCCACTGACTGAACTTATCGGTAAGTAATTGAAATGGTCAAGCCTATATTTTGTCATTAGTTTATTTGAATTAAAAATGCGAAGAAAGATCATCATCGGGCAGTGTATACTTTTAGGGCTTCTGGTCAGTGCTCATTGTCGTGATTCATTTTCACAGGTGAAATACTCCGATGAAAACTTACCTGTGCTGAGGTATACCGCCAATAGCGATCCCCTGAACTTCAAGTACGACCTTCTTAAGAACACCGACAAAACCATATTATACAGAGGAAACCCGGATTCGGGAACATGGAACCATCACACCATGATTACCTTCCATAACGGGATTTTATTTGCGAGCTGGGATCAGCAGGCACGTGATGAAAATGCTTCCGGACAGCATGGATTGATCAGAAGATCATCAGACATGGGCAAAACCTGGACCGAAGTCGAGGAACTGTTTCCTCCTCTTTCCATGAATGTCCCGGCTGCTGATCCTTATCCTTATACCCGTTTCCAGACAAACAACGGATTTGTGGTTTTGGATGGAAAGCTGTTTGCGATAACCGATGTGGCCGAATGGTCAGCAGCCGGAAAAGGTAAGATAGGTCCGCGCATTAAACTTGGGAGACTGGCCAGGCAACTGAATGCCGATGGAACAATGGGTGACATTTTCTGGCTGCTGGTTAAAGCGCCTCAACCTGTTCCGGGGTTTCCGGCATTCCTTCCCGGAGATCCCTTAATTGTTGAAAGACTTAATGATTATCTGTCAAACCCCCTTACTGAACCGCAGCTATTGTTTGGAGTGAATGACTTCCCGGGGACGAATGATAATCACTCAACCGGGGAGGGACAGGCCTGGCAACTTGAAGACGGCACCTGGGTAAAAATGTTCCGGGATTCCGGACTGAAGAGGGCCAAAAGTGATAAAGAGGATGAAGCTTCAAAGAGCAGGAGAAACTATGCATGCTACAGTTTTGACAACGGTAAGACCTGGACACCTGCCAGGCGGACCAGCTTCCCTGATGCATGCGGAAGATCAACTTCCGGTAAACTCCCCAACGGAGAGTATTATATTGTAAATGCCGGCTGGCCTTTGCCGAACAAGAAAGGGGGGCGTTCCATTCAAACTCTTTCCTTGTCCGGCGACGGCCTGAACTTTGACCGCACTGTTTTGCTTCAGTTTATTGCTCCGGAAAAGAGGTATGACGGACGCAGCAAGGCTGTTGGTTTCCAGGCTCATTCTGTGGTAGCCGGCGATTATCTGTTCCTGCTGAGCTCCATAAACAAGGAAGATATTCAGTTGATGAGGATACCCCTGAGTGAACTGGAATCATTTGATGATATGCCCTACTTCAAAAAGTCATTTACTATGGCAGAATCAGCAGCATCTCCTCAAAATGAAAGACCTGTTGTGCGCTGGACAGCATATGGCAGTGATGATATGAATTTCATTTACAATTTTCTGGAGAACATTGAGACAACTACTTTGCACCTCGGGACACCCGAAACAGGTACTTTCAACCATCATTCGCACATTACTTTTTTTAAGGGGGTCTTTTATGCTTCATGGGACACCCAGGCCAAAGATGAACATGGACCAGGTCAGCATGGAATGATGCGGCGCTCAACTGACCGGGGCAGGACATGGACTCCCGTTGAGGAGCTCTTCCCGCCAATGGATAAATATATTCCCTCATCAGAGGCACTTGTCGATAAAAGTTACAGGGGGCGCATTCAAACTTCAAACGGATTTGCCGTGGTTGATGATATCCTGTATGCAATTACTGAAGTGGATGATCACAGGGGAACCAGTATCAGTAACAGAAAACGGTTTCATGCCGGACGCCTGTGCCGATCCATCAACCCTGATGGTGGTTTGGGTGAAATTTTCTGGCTGACTGACGTGGCCCCGGATCATGTTGACGGTTTCCCGGCTTATCCGCCCGGTGATCCCGTCCTGGTAAAAAAAATAAATGAATATTTCCAGCAACCGGGAAATGAAATCCAGCTTGATTTCACATCTCCTGTCCCGGAATCTGATTCATCAACTGACTCATGGACTCCATTTCCCATATCTGATGACAACCATCGCATGATTGAACAGGTTCCCTCATACAGGGCGAAGGATGGTACATGGGTGAGGCTTTACCGGGATGCAGGACTTATTGACGTAAATATTCCTGCGGTGGGACCCAAAACTGAACTTGAAGAGAGCAAAAGCCGCAGGAATTATGCATCCTATAGCTATGACAACTGTACTACATGGAGCGTACCTTCACGTACTTCATTCCCTGATGCATGTGCAAAATCAAATGGAGGTAAACTTCCCGACGGACAGGTATATGTAATAAACAATGTCCTGCCCCTTTCAACGAAAGACGGAGGCCGGTCCCTGCTTGGCATCTCCCTTTCCAGGGATGGCCTGAACTTTGACCGGGTGGCAGTGATCCGCTTTATTGCACCGAAAATGCGTTACAGCGGCAGGGCAAAGTCTATCGGGTTCCAGTACCCCCACTCAGTAGTTGAAGGAGACAGTCTCTGGGTGATATATTCTGTCAACAAGGAGGACATTCAGGTGACGCGGATACCTCTTTCGGAACTGTACAGGATAAATTCCCTTTGATAATCAATGAGTATGTGAGATATCTGAATTATCAAACAATCCTTAGTTAAAAAATACATAATCCAAAACTATGAAACTTATCAAAACAGGTTTCTATTCACTGGTAACAGCAGGTAGTATCTGCGGTTGCACAGGACCTTCGGCAGAAAAGCCGGCTTCTGAGAAATATAATGTCCTCATCTTTACGGTTGATGATATGCGTGATTACGCAGGTTTTCTAAACAGTTATGAGGGCAAGGTATATACCCCCAATATGGACCGGCTGGCAGCACAGGGGGTGGCTTTTACAAATGCCCACGTTGCTGCAACTGTCTCCTGCCCTTCGAGAAATGCGTTTCTCACAGGATTGAGACCCTCCACATCAGGACTTTACAATAACGGGCAATGGTGGAAGGCAGCTCTGCCGGATGTCGTTACCATGCCCCAGTATTTTAAAAATAACGGATACTACTCAGCGGGTGCAGGAAAGGTCTTTCATCATACTCCCGGAAACAATCCTCCGTGCAGCTGGGATGAATTCCAGGACCAGGTATTTGATGATCCATGGTATTTCCAGGACTGGTCACCCGAGAAGTACTGGCTTGATTTCGGCTACCGTGATCCCAAGGTTCCGATGCCTGACTGGAAACCTCTGAACGGAATACCAAAGATCGGCAATAACGACTGGGGTCCCATTCCGGGGAAGGAGGAGAAAGATTATGGTGATGTACAAATAGTAAATTTTGCAAGGGATTTCCTGGCACGGGACCATGAGAAGCCATTTTTCCTGGCTATGGGTACATACAGACCCCATGTGCCGTTGCATGTTCCGCAGAAGTATTTCGATATGTATCCTTTGGACAGTATTGTCTTGCCAGTCATAAAGGAGGATGACCTTGATGATGTCCCCGCCGAGGGAAGAAAGCTTGCCATGGAAGGAAATAATGTCTTTGTGAAAATACAGGAATATGGGAAATACAGGGAAGCATTGCAGGCATACCTGGCTTGTATAACCTTTGCTGATGCCCAGTTGGGAGCTGTACTGGATCTGCTGGAGAAGAGCAGATATGCAGACAATACCATCGTTGTCTTCTGGTCTGACCATGGATGGCACCACGGCACAAAACAGCACTGGGCAAAGCAAACCCTTTGGGAAGAATGTACCCGCATACCCTTTATCATTAAAATCCCCGGTGCAAAGTATTCTGATAACGTTTGTACCAGGCCGGTTGACATGGTTAACGTCTTTCCAACACTGGTCAGTTTATGCGGGTTGCCTGCCAGGGCGGAGCTTGACGGGCATGATATGACTCCGCTGCTTGAGAATCCCCAGGCAGAATGGGAATATCCGGCCATAACAGAGATTAAGGTGGGTAATGTGGCCGTGCGCACGGAGAACTGGCGGTACATTCATTACCTTGATGGCACCGAAGAACTTTATGATAAAACCAGCGACGTCTATGACTGGTACAACCTGGCGGGCGATGAGAAGTATAAGGATGTTATAGAAAGCCACCGGAAATGGATTCCGGCCTCATTCGCCAAACCTGTGCCGTCAAAAGAGAAATATTATTTTGATCCGGGTACTTACACATATATGGATCGTAAAACCGGAGTTATGATAGATGGAAGAAAATAGAGCAATTATGAGAGTCAGACCTATAAAATTATTGTTTGTCAGTGCTTTGATGGCACTTGTACTGCCATCGGTTGCACAGGAAACCGGTGATGTCAGGGATGTTGTCACTATAGACAGGTTGCCGGAAAATACTGTTTACCACAGGATTTACCAGCCATTTATTGCCCAATGGGATAAGGATCATTATGTGGTTGCCTATGGGCTCCAGCTCAGGGGTAAAACCGACATGGCCGATATAATGTGTTCTGTTACCAGGGATGGTGGGAAGACATGGTCACCTCCCAGCTGTATATTTGATCACCGGGAGTACAATGGCAGCCGTCAATATGCTTATGCCAACCCGGTTTTGTTCATTCCTGAGGGACAGAGGATTATATGGTTTTTTGGTATGAGATGCCCGATTTCCTACAGTGACAGCGAGGACAGTGAATTGTGTGCTGCCTATTCATGCGACGGAGGAATTACCTGGCAGCACGTAGAGTTGAGGATGGGATTTCATTCTCCTGTTATAACCAATGCTGGTATTGTCACCGTCAGGGATAACGGGGTGACCAGATATTTGCTGCCGGTACACCGGAATACCCTGCGTCATGATCCCAAGGGTGACCGGGAGCAATATGTACTTGAAAGCACAAATCTCCTTGACTGGAATCTTGCCGGTTACATTCCCCGGCCAGCGGATGTATGGCTTCATGAAGGCAATATTGCAGAGGGAGAAAAGCCTGATGAACTGAAAATAGTGAAGCGTACGGCTAAATACTCCAATGTCGGAACACTTGATCCCCCAAGGGCATGGTCATCAGTAAGCAGGGATAACGGTAAAACATGGTCTATGGCTGTTGAGGAACCGGCTCTCTGGAATACTGCATCCAAGGGTTTCTTCGGAAAGGACTCAAAAGGGAGACATATCTATGTGTACAATGATGACGCCAGGCAGGTAAGGAGAGGGTTGTACTATGTAGTCAAAGAACCCGGGGGCAAATGGTCTGATCCAAGGCTCTTCTACTGGAACAATGATCGCAACAGTTATCCCACTCTCATTGAGAAGGAACCAGGGGTTTTCTTGTGTGTATGGGATAGTTCGGATGATCCTGACAACAAAAGAAAAGCCATCAGATTCGGAATCCTCGATTTGAATAATTGAACCATTCAAACAGTACCTGTATGAGAACACTTTACAGAAACTTGCCGGTTTTATTGTCAACAATCATGATGCTTTATTCATGCAACCAGGCAAAACAATCAACCGACAACAAGCAACCTGTTATCATGTGGACAGCATTGTCTGATGATATGAATTCCAGACTTGATCTTCTTGAAAATACCGAGACATTTACCCTCTATACGGCAGTTCCTGAAACCGGAACATTCTCGCACCATGCTCATATATGTTACCATAAAGGTGTTCTGTATGCAACATGGGATAACCAGGTTAATGATGAAAACGGTTCAGGACAGAGGGGTCTGATGAGGCGCTCCGCCGACGGTGGCAAGACCTGGTTGCCTGTGGAAGAGATCTTTCCTCCGCACGACAGACAGGTGCATGCATCTGAGGCATTCATAGGCACCAGGTTCCAGACCTCAAACGGGTTTGCCATAATAGATGATAAACTTTATGCCGTGACAGATGTAGCTGAATGGACCGGAAACAGTATCGAGGAAAAGAAACGTGTCGGCATAGGGAAATTATTCCGCTCTGTTGAAGAAGACGGTTCCCTTGGTGAAATTCTATGGCTTGAGGATGAAGCACCTGCCCCTCGGCCGGGATTCCCGTCATATAAAACGGCCGACAGGATGGTGATCGAAAAGTTTGTTGCTTACTTCAGCCAGCCGGGAAATGAGATTCAGCTTGACTTTAATACTCCCAAACCTCTTTCAGATGATAACCATCGCCTTACAGAACCTGTCCCGTCATACAGGCTTGATGATGGCACCTGCGTCAGGCTCTACCGTGATATGGGGAGCAAGGATGCAGTCACCCAAAAGGAAAAGGAAGATTCAAAGAGCAGGAGAAACTATGCTTCATTCAGTTTTGATGACGGAAAAACCTGGACGGTACCGACACGCACAGGCATTCCTGATGCCTGCGCAAGAAGCAATGCCGGGAGACTGCCTGACGGGCAGGTATATGTAATAAATAATATCATTCCCATGAATCCGGGTGGATTGGGAGGCCGGTCAATGCTTGCGGTATCTCTCTCCCGCGACGGACTGAATTTTGATCGCGCAGCCATAATAAGATTCATAAGTCCCCCTCTCGGGTACAAGGGGCTTGAAAAGACCATAGGATACCAGTATCCACATTCGGTGGTGGCTGAGAATGATCTTTGGGTAATCTATTCGGTTAACAAGGAGGATGTTGAAGTGACCAGGATTCCGCTCAATGTGCTTTATGAGCTGAAATGAATGTTTCATGGCTGGTACCTTAAAACCATAAAAACCCCTGCTGCAGTTTAATGATGTTTTGAACTGAAACAAAAAATAAGGTTAAACAGAATGAAAAAAAGTCACAAATCAATTTGCAGGAGCCTGGTGAAGATGTCACTGGCACCTGTATTGTTGAGTGGGTGCAATACAGAGGCACCTAAACCGAATTTTATATTTTTCCTGGTTGATGACCTGGGATACAGTGATGTTAGCTGTTACGGAAGTGAGTACTATGAGACTCCGAACATAGATATGGTGGCACAGCAGGGGATGAGATTCACCTCGGCCTATGCCGGAAGTACGATTTCGTCACCCACCCGGGCCAGCATCCTCACAGGAAAGTATGCTGCCCGTCTTCATATCACGGCACCAATTCCCATCATTTCCCATAAAAGGCAGGAATCTGAAGGTAATATAACACGCCTGAAAGACCCTGATTACTGCATGAACCTCCCCCTGGAGGAGGTGACAATTGCCGAGGCACTGAAGTCAGCAGGTTATTCAACTGCTTCAATCGGGAAATGGCATGTATGTGATGAGCCTGAGTATTTTCCAGAGTTTCAGGGTTTCGATATCAATGTAGGAGGTAACGGTCACGGGAATACACAGAATTATTTCTACCCTTATAATAACAAATGGCGGATGACAGAGGGTTATCCATGGATTGAATGGAATGTACTCCCTGACGGGGTCCCCGGTGAATATATTACAGATCGCCTGACTGATGAGGCCCTGAAATTCATTGAGACAAACAAAGACAGGCCATTCTTTCTTTATTTATCACATTATGCCGTACATACTCCGATTCAGGCAAAAGACAGCCTGATTGAGAAGTACAGGGAAAAGGAGGCTGACACTATTATGGGGCACCATAATGCCAAATATGCAGCGATGATCGAGAGCGTTGACCAGAGCATGGGTGCGCTCATTGAAACACTGAAGGATCTTAAGATTGACGATAACACAATAATTATCTTTTACTCTGATAATGGGGGTTTGCTGAAATCCACCACCAATTATCCATTCAGGGGAGGGAAGGGTAATTTCTATGAGGGAGGCATCAGGGTTCCGCTGATTATAAGATGGCCGGGAGTGACCATGGAAGGTTCTGTATCAGGCTATCCGGTCATCAGCAACGATTTCTATCCTACAATGCTTCAAATGGCCGGGCTTGACATGATGCCTGAACAGCATGTTGACGGAATGAGCCTTGTTTCCCTGCTTAAAGGTGCTCCATCAATTGACCGTGAAGCCCTGTACTGGCATTTCCCTCACTATTCAAGCATGTGCGATGTTGTCAGGTACAAGGATTGGAAGCTGATAGAATCACTGGAGGATGGTTCAGCACAACTGTATAACCTCAAAGTTGACAGCCTTGAACAGAATGACCTGGCACCCCTGAATCCTGAGAAGGTTCTTGAACTGAAAAAAATGCTGGCTGACTGGAGAAAGTCGGTAAATGCACAGATGCCTGAACCAAATCCAAGATATGAAGAAATCAAACCCGGAAAGTGACCCGCAGAATGAAAAAATCAAAAACAGCACTCATATTTATATTGGCTTTCACTGCTCTGATACAGTCAGGGTGCAGCCGTGGAGAACAGAATGTTTCAGTTTTTCTTAACCAGTTGCAGGTGCCTGTTCTGAAATATCGTGACAACAATCCGGTACTGCGGATGAAGGTGGTCAACGGGGACTCAGTTGCAAAGACTGTCACTTCAATAAAGATAAATACTGCAGGCACTGATGACCTTGATGATATCAAAGCCATCAGGCTCTTTTTCATGGGGAAAGATTCTCTCTGGCTGAGATATGAGACAGTTCCTGACAAGGCCGGTAATATACTTGATCCGCTGTACGATGAGTTTTCTCCCCTTCAGTTCGGCCAAGATATGAAACCGGCTCCGTCAATAACCTTCAAAGGAGAGCAAATGCTTGCTCCCGGGGATAACTACTTCTGGGTAATGGTTGAACTGTCTGAAAATGCAAGCCTTCACAACAAGATTGATGCCGGGTGCAACAGGATGATTATTGGGGGAGAAAGACCGGCTGTTCCGGATGCCGATCCGCCTGTCAGACAACGAATAGGCGTGGCCGTGAGAAAGCATTCCGATGACAATGTGGATACTTACAGGGTACCCGGACTTGCCACCACACGGAAAGGTACCTTGCTTGCCATTTATGATGTACGGCATATCAACAGCC
>Ga0307376_10006597_pt1 | contig 10253 bp, 8 predicted proteins | sample TR2MG_FD_202536 | JGI IMG/M metagenome (GOLD analysis project Ga0307376, IMG submission 202536) | Soil microbial communities from Risofladan, Vaasa, Finland - TR-2 | ecosystem: Environmental > Terrestrial > Soil > Coastal area > Acid sulfate soil | place: Finland: Risofladan, Vaasa | collected...
CACAACAGGAGATAGATACAGCGATGGAGAGATTGAACAGCCGACCCAGAAAACGACTTGGATACCAGACACCCAATCAGGTATTCTTCAAGTCAGGCGTTGCACTTCATATTTGAACCCGCGTAACCTTTTGGCGTTAATGTTATGACGAATTCTACCCGCGTATTTTCTGGCAAATCAGGCGGCAATACGATATTACTTCTTATCTTGCTTCGAATGCGAGCCTGGAAGTTAGATACGTCTGCTGTTAGTGGTGCTCCAGAATTTGGGGGCTGAACTGAATGCGGTTCCTGGTAAATCTTCTTCGAAGATACATCTTGAGGCGTAATATGGTCAGGAACTAGCTGAGCATTTTTTCCACAAGGAAAATTACTGTAGACTGTCTCTCCGGATTGCACGCATTTGTACATTTCTGCTATTGCAGAATGTGAAAAGCATATAAGTAAAATTAAGGCTATCGTTTTCATTATGCCTCCCGTGTATACAGAAGAATAACAGCAAAGTAACTTAGGGGAGCAATTCACACTATGTCCCAACAATACAAAAACGACACCCTCGCGGTGTCGTTTTTGTTTGCCACCCGGCCTTTTGCAAACTGCGAAAATGGCGAAGCTGAGCTAATTCCTTCACCCGTGATTACATCCCTATGTACGTTAACGCACGGAATCCATGATGCGGCAGACGTACAGTGATTGCATATGGTGATCCATATTTCAATATGTAGACAGGAGGTGTGTCATGGATATCGTAATGAACATAGGCAGCCAGGAAATAGTACGCAGCTTAATGGAGACAGAATACGGCGATGAGGTCATGTGCGCGGGGTGGATTCCGGCTGTTGCCCAGATGTGCCAGCAACAGCCGTTTGTGTCGACGAATAAACCGACAACCTTTCCACCCGATCTTGCAACGGTCAATGCAGATTTGTTTATGCGGAGGATGTATGCCTATCAGCGCTGACTTCAAAGTTGGTTATTCTTACAATTAACAGCTGCTGCAACGGCAAGGACTGGATTCGCAACGTGTCGAGGTGAAGTCGGCTCAAATCATCGAAGGTATTAATGGCGAACCAATACAAAACATCTTGCTAGGCGCAGCGTTGTCATTGTATTTGATGATGATTCCGTAAGTAGGTGTGACCCACTTGTCAGCTCCGTCCTGCCGATAACTCATCCCCGTGGCGCTTTTGATCTTTGCGATTAACTTGTCCGGCGCATCTGCAAACGTGGCGCCAATGAAATCATCGTTTTCGCCCACAAAGATGTACTCAAGTTTTGAATTAAATAATTTCCCGTTGATTTTCCACCAGCTTGCCCCGCCGGAACTAAACTCGGATTGACCAAAATTACTGGTCATGTAATCGTTAAAATATACGGAACTGATCTGATCTCTGCACAATAGCGCTGAGCCAATCACATCCGTGAAATGACTGGGCTCTGCAGATGCCGAAAGGCTGAGTAACAGAAGCGGCAGTGTTAGCATTAATTTCTTCATTGTTTGATCATGCTGTGCTTATGTTTTTTATTATCGGCAAAAAGTTACCAAAGTTAACACCCGAAGCGAAAATATTTGCAGCGGTCCGGATATTCGCGGCTTGCTTATTCAAAGCACATCGCGGAACGTCATATTGCAATATTTGGTTTGCAAAATCGTTGCGCCAGCCTGGCCCGATAAAACCAAATCAACCCTCCCCTCCACTTTCTGTAAAATACGCCCCCCAAAGCATCCTGCTGGCAAACTGAAACACACTAACAGCTCTACCCTGACTCCAACTATGGCAAAAAATACCTACGACGAATCAAGCTTCAAAGTTTTGCGCGGTCTCGAACCGGTGCGCCAGCGACCGGGGATGTATACCAATCTCGAATCACCCAATCACCTGATTGCCGAAGTCGTGGACAATGCCTGCGATGAGGCGCTGGCGGCTTATGCGAAGAACATTGCCGTCACTGCGCACAACGACGGTTCGGTGACCGTGAGCGACGATGGGCGTGGCATCCCGGTCGGCATCCATTCGGAAGAAGGCGTGTCGGTGGTGGAAGTGGCGTTCACGGTGCTGCACTCCGGCGGCAAGTTCGACAAGGAAACCGGCGGGGCTTACAAATTCGCGGGCGGTCTGCACGGCGTGGGCGTGGCCGTCACCAATGCGCTGTCCACCAGGGTCGAGGTGACGGTGTATCGAGATGGCGGTGAACACTTCATCCGCTTCAAAAACGGCGTGGCCGAAGCACCGCTGGCGCGCGTCGGCGACTGTCCGAAGAAGCGCACCGGCACCACGGTGCGCGCATGGCCGAACCCTAAATACTTCGATGTGCCGAATATTATCCTGACGCAGCTGGAACGCTCTCTGCGTTCCAAGGCGGTGTTGCTGCCGGGTGCAAGCATCACCCTGCATATCGAGAAAACCGGCGAGACGAAATCCTGGTCCTATCCTGATGGTTTGCGCGGTTACCTGACCGAGGCGACCGCCGAGCAGGAATTGGCCGTGCCAATCTTCGCGATGGAGAAGTTCGTGCCGGCCGGCAGCGACAGCGGTTATGCCGAAGGCGAAGGCGCGGCCTGGGCGATCGTATGGTCGGCGGAAGGCGCGGTGGTGCGCGAGTCCTACGTCAACCTGATCCCGACCTGGTCGGGCGGCACGCACGACTCCGGATTGAAGGACGGCGTGTTCAACGCGGTAAAGAATTTTGCCGAACTGCACGGCATGTTGCCCAAGGGCGTGAAGCTGGTGTCGGACGACGTGTTCTCGCGCGCCAGCTTCGTGCTGTCTGCCCGGGTGTTGGACCCGCAGTTCCAGGGACAGACCAAGGACAAGCTGGTGTCGCGCGATGCGCTGCGGCTGGTGTCGCTGATGGTGAAGGACCCGCTGGACCTGTGGCTGAACGAGCACGTCGACTACGGCAAGCGCATCACCGAGCTGGCGATCCAGCAGGCGCAGACCCGCATGCGCTCGGCGCAGAAAGTCGAGAAGCGCAAGGGTTCATCGGTCGCGGTGCTGCCCGGTAAACTGACCGATTGCAGCTCCAGCGATCCCACCCGCACCGAGCTGTTCCTGGTGGAGGGCGATTCCGCGGGCGGCTCAGCCAAGCAGGGACGCAACAAGGAATTCCAGGCGGTGCTGCCGTTGCGCGGCAAGGTGCTCAACACCTTCGAGGTGGACAAGGACCGTTTGTTCGCCAACAACGAGATCCACGACATCGCGGTGGCAATCGGCGTGGACCCGCATGAACCGAACGAAGACGCTGACCTGTCCGGATTGCGCTACAACGGCATCTACATCATGGCTGACGCCGATGTCGACGGCGCGCACATTTCCACGCTGCTGCTCACGCTGTTCTTCCGCCACTTCTACCAGGTGGTGCTGGCCGGCAAGGTCTACCTTGCGCAGCCGCCGCTGTTCCGCGTGGATGTTCCCGCCCAGGGCAAGAAGCCGATCCGCAAGATCTATGCGCTCAACGAGGGCGAACTGCTCGCCATTGAAGACCGCTTGCGCCAGGAAAAAATCCGCGATGGATCGTGGTCGATCTCGCGCTTCAAGGGCCTGGGCGAAATGAATGCCGAGCAACTGTGGGACACCACGCTCAACCCCGATACGCGGCGCGCGCTGAAAGTGAATGCCGCCGCAATCCCGTTCAACGAAAATATGGAAATGTTCAACATGCTGATGGGCAAACACGAAGCATCGACACGCCGTGCGTGGCTGGAATATCACGGCAATGAAGTTACGGGGGATGTGTAAGCATGAGCAACGATCCAAACAACCCGAACCACCCGAACGATGAAGACCAGTCCGATCTGTTTCCCGCTGAAGAAAACAATGTGACGGAAGTGGCGGAAGAGTCCGCAGAGGTGCTGGAACCGGCAACAGCCGGCGGCAACGGTGGTGCAAGACAATTCGCCCCGCTGCCCGCGCTGCCGGAGGGCGACGAGGTGCCGATCGCGCAGTATGCCGAGCGCGCCTACCTGGAATACGCGATCTCGGTAGTCAAGGGCCGCGCACTGCCGGACGTGTGCGACGGGCAGAAGCCGGTGCAGCGGCGCATCCTCTATGCGATGCGCGCGATGGGCCTGAATCACGGCAACAAACACGTCAAGTCGGCGCGTGTGGTCGGCGACGTGCTGGGCAAATATCATCCCCACGGCGACTCCTCCGCCTACGAGGCGATGGTGCGGCTGGCACAGGACTTCTCGCTGCGCTATCCGCTGGTGGATGGCCAGGGCAACTTCGGCACCCGCGACGGCGACAACGCGGCGGCGATGCGCTATACCGAGACACGCCTGACGCCGTTGGCCGACCTGCTGCTGTCCGAGATCGACATGGGCACAGTGGACTTCGTGCCCAACTACGATGGGGCATTCAAGGAACCCGCAATGCTTCCGGCACGTTTGCCCATGGTGCTGCTCAACGGCGCATCGGGCATCGCGGTCGGCATGGCGACGGAGATTCCCTCGCACAACCTGCGTGAAGTCGCGAACGCCGCCGTGCAGCTGGTGCGCAATCCCGACCTCGGTGACGACGCCCTTCTCGCCTGCATCCACGGGCCGGACTTCCCCGGCGGCGGGCAGATCATCTCGTCCGCGCGCGACATTCGCGACTGTTACCTGAGCGGGCGAGGATCGCTCAAAATGCGCGCACGCTGGACGGTCGAGGAACTGGCGCGCGGCCAGTGGCAGATCGTGGTGCATGAACTGCCGCATGGCGTGTCGACGCGCAAGGTGCTGGAAGAGATCGGTGAGCTGACCAATCCGAAAGTGAAAGCCAACAAGAAGAGCCTGAATCAGGATCAGGTGCAGAACAAGCAACTGCTGCTGTCGGTGCTGGATGCGGTGGCCGACGAATCAGACAAGTCGCAGGCGATCCGTCTGGTGTTGCAGCCCAAGTCATCGCGCCAGTCAGAGGACGAGCTGATGAATGTGCTGCTCGCGCACACCAGCCTGGAATCTTCCGCGCCGGTCAACATGACCATGATCGGGCTGGACGGGCGCCCGCAACAAAAGCCGCTTTCCAAAATCATCCGGGAATGGGTGGAGTTCCGCCTGAGCACGGTGCGCCGCCGCAGCGAACATCGCCTGGCACAGGTCAATGACCGGCTGCACATCCTGCAGGGACGCCTGATCGTGTTCCTGAATCTCGACGAGGTGATCGCGCTGATCCGTGAATCGGACGATCCCAAGGCCGCGCTGATCGCGCGTTTCGAACTATCCGACCGGCAAGCCGAGGACATACTGGAAATCCGCCTGCGCCAGTTGGCGCGCATGGAAGGTATACGCATCGAAAAAGAAGTGAAGGTGCTGGAAAAGGAACGCAGGGAACTGACTCGCTTGCTGGCCAAGGAAAGCGCACTGCGTGAACTGGTCGCCACCGAGATTGAAGCCGATGCCGCGACCTACGGCGACGAGCGCCGCACGCTGATCAAGGAAGAGGAAAGATCGTCACTGGTCGTGCCGCTGCTGGACGAACCGGTGACCGTGATCATCTCGAACAAGCACTGGGTGCGCAGTCGCCAGGGACACGGACTGGATCTGTCCACGCTCGCTTTCAAGGACGGCGACGGCTTGCTGGAAAAGTATGAGTGCCGCACCACCGACCACTGCATCGTGGTATGCGACAACGGCCGCGTGTGCAGCATTCCGGTCGCCCAACTGCCGTCGGGAAGAGGCGATGGTGCACCGCTCGCCTCCTTCATCGATCTCGCGCCCGGCGCAAAAATCGCGCACGCGCTGTGCGGAAAATCCGACCAGCAACTTCTGATCGCGACCTCAGCCGGATACGGTTTCACCTGCGCCATCGGCGACATGGTGGGCCGGAACAAGGCGGGAAAGCAATTCATCACCGTGGACCAGGAAACCATCCTGCCCCCCGCCCCGTATACAGCCACCGAACATTCACTGGTTGCCGCGGTATCGAGCAACGGCAGGCTGCTGGTGTTCCTGCTCGCGGAAATGAAGTATCTGCCCGGCGGCGGCAAGGGTGTCATCCTGATGGGATTGGGCGACAAGGACGAGTTGGCTGCCTGTGCCGTGATCAATAAAGCCGAGTTGAGAATAACCGGCAAGACGATGACCAAAGAGCAAGTCGTCAAATTGTCCGGCGATGTGTTGCAAGACTATTTCGCGAAGCGTGCACGCGGCGGCCAGAAACTACAGTCTAAAATCAAACCATATCGGATTGAGTGAGCTGCGGGCCCGTAAATTCTTCACTGGTGGCTGCCTCCGTGATCAATCGAGACTAGGCGCTTACAGCGCTTGAAATCCCCGGTATGCCAAAACAATACTTGACTTATTTACTATGTTATGCCTAGTATGCGTACACAATTTGCGAAACCCAAGCAAAGTGTATTGATGATCAAATCATCACGTATCGTTCAAAGCTAAACCTAATTGGAGGCTACTGTCATGTCACTTAAACCAGATCACAAATTAGATGGGGATGAATTAAAATTCTTTGGCGAAATGGGTTGGCTTGCCACCTTGTCCGTTTTAGTTGCATCCTTTGCCCCATTGATATCTGAAGTATTCAGCTGAACCCGATTTACAGCCAAAGCCCTGCACCTGTCTCCATTCGGCGTACCGGCTGGCTGCCCCGGATAAAGAATGGGCGCATGCCCATGGAGCGCTTGGATATTCCGCTGTCCCGAAACAAAAAGGCCAACCCTGCGGTTGGCCTTTTCCCTGATCGAGCTGCGCTGATCAGGCGCGTTTCTTGAACTCGTTGGTACGGGTATCGATCTCGATCTTGTCACCGATTTCGATGAATGCCGCAACCGCCAACTCAAAGCCGGTACTGATCTTGGCCGGTTTCATCACTTTTCCGGAAGTATCGCCACGAACCGATGGCTCGGTATAAATGACTTCTCGCACGATCGTGTTGGGCAGTTCGACCGAGATGGCCTTGTCATTGTAGAACACCACTTCGCAGGGCATGTTGTCTTCGACGTAGTTGATCGCGTCGCCCATGCTTTCGGCCTCGATCTCGTACTGGTTGTAATCGCTGTCCATGAACACATACATCGGATCGGCAAAGTAGGAATAAGTCACTTCCTTGCGATCCAGAATGACCTGGTCGAATTTGTCGTCGGCGCTATAGACCGTTTCCTTCGCGGAGTCAGTCAGCAGATTCTTCATCTTCATCTTGACCACGGAACCGTTACGGCCTGAACGGCTGTATTCTGCCTTGAGCACGACCATCGGATCGGTGCCCACCATGATGACGTTGCCTACGCGTACTTCCTGTGCTGTTTTCATGTTTACTGCCCTTCAATTTTCAAGGCGCGCATTCTACCGATTTCCCCGTAAAAATCCAGCAAATTCAATGCCAGATTGTTTTCGGTCAATTGCTGCGCCCAATGTTGCGCGTGGCGTTCAAGTTCGCCATGTGCCGCCATAAATGCAGGCCACGAATGCCCTGCCCCCGCTTCAATGTTGCTTGCTTGCGCGTTCCACGCCATCCACATACCCTGCAAAGCCATGTTTGCGGGCTGGCCAAGTTGCTTGCCGTACAACATGAGGAAGGCTCCCAGTTTTTTCAAGTGCACCTCATCGTGTTGCGGGTATATTTGCCAGATGAACGGCTTGCCTGCCCATTGCCCCCGCACGAATGAATCCTCGCCGCGCACGAAATTGACATCGCATGCCCACAGCAACAGGTCATAACGCTGCTGCTCGACGAACGGCAATACGCGAACATGCAACCGGCCGCGCTGGTAATCGCAGCCGGCCTGTGGCACGGTGTCACCAAAGTATAGCCCGACCTGCGGCAGGATGCGCCCTTCCGGAACCAGGCACAACACCGGCTGGGTGCCATACGCCCACGTATCGAACAGGCCGGATAGCGCAGCGTTTTCGTAGCTGAACAGCGAAACCTTCAGGGTCTCCGCCGCCGGCACTTCCATCCCGACGGATCGCCAGAATGCCAGCTGCTGCCCCGCTTCGCGCTTGAACGCATCACGCCGCGCCAACAGGCCGTGCTCCAGCAGCAACCCGCCGGTCTTTGGCGTAAAGCCGGGAAAGAAAAAATACTTGGTCAGCGGCAATGATGGATGCGGCGAAGGCAATTTGTGGTGACTTTCGACCCACTCCTCGGCGGAAAGATATTCGAGGTTGATCCAGACGGGTTTGTGCGCCTGCGCCGCCATTGCCTCGATGTAGTTTTGCGGCAGCTTGCAGGCAAATGCCTCGATCACCAGTTCGGCTGGTTGCGCCCCGGGAAACGGCTTGCGCCACAGTTCAATATCGATTCCCCAGCACTGTTGCTGCCCGGCGGCGACATCCGCTTCCGGGCACAGCCTGGCCAGGCTGGTCAGATCGTCCACCCACAACCGCACCGCGAGACCATGTTCGTTCGCCAGTTGCCTTGCCAGCCGCCAGCACACGCCGATGTCGCCGTAGTTGTCGATGACGTTGCAGAAGATGTCGCATTTATGCTGCAAGGCGGGCTTATTCGGCATGCAATGCTTCCACCGGATCCAGCCTTGCGGCATGCCGGGCAGGTGCAACCCCGGCGATCAAACCGATACTGATCGCAGAAAATTCGGCGAGCACGGCAAACAGCCACGGGGTGTGAACCGGCAATGCCGGAAAAATCAGATGCAGACCCTGCGCTATGCCGATTCCCAGCAACAGCCCGCCCAAGCCGCCGAGCGCGGACAGCAGCATCGCCTCACCCAGGAACAGCGTCAGCACCTGTCGCTCCTGCGCGCCCAGGGCGCGCAACAGTCCGATCTCGCCAGTGCGTTCGGACACCGCCATGGTCATGATGGTGAGTATGCCCACCGCACCGACCAGCAGCGAAATACCGCCCAGCGCGCCGACCGCAAAGGTGATCACATCGAGCACCGAGCTCAGCACCTCGAGCGACTGTTCCTGCGAAATCAGGGTGAAATCCTCGTCGCCGTGCCGCTCCTTGAGTCGATCCGTGATAACACGCGTCACGGCTGCAACATCGGCACCGGCACGATAACTCACGTTGATCTCCATCAGTCCCGGACGATTGAACAGCTCCATTGCGCGCGCTGCAGGGATGAACACGGCATCGTCCATGTCCAATCCGAGTATCTGGCCTTTCGGTTCCATCACACCAATCACCCGATAGCGCTGCCCGGCGATACGCAGGTAGCTGCCGAGCGGATTCTGACCGCCATATAACTCCTCCCAAACCTTGGTGCCAAGCACGACAAGCGCCCGCGCCTGGCTATCATCCGCATCTGGCCAGAAACTGCCGGTCTGCACTTTCATGGTGAACGCCTTGGCAAAATCGTGCCCCTCGCCAAATACAGTTGCACGCCGCGTTTTGCCGTTGGCACGCAGATCGGAGTTACCCATCAGGCCGGGATTGACATTCTCTACATAGGGTAAATGTCGCAGTGCATCCGCATCATCCAGCGACAGCGGCCGAACCGAACCGAGCACGCCGACACTGCTTCCATGTGTCTGGGTTTTTCCAGGCTGGACGGTAATGAGATTGGTGCCGAATTCCGAAAATTCAGCCAATACGAATTGATGCAATCCCTCGCCGATGGAAGTAAGCAGAATGACCGCCGCAATGCCGATGGCGATGCCCAATCCGGTGAGGAAGCTGCGCATCCGGTAGGTGATGAAGCTGGAACTGGTCAGCTTGATGAGATCGGGGATCAACATGACGGCTATTTCCCCGCGAGTGCGGCAACCGGATCGAGCTGTGCCGCGCGCCGCGCAGGCCACACGCTGAACAGGATGCCGGTTCCCATCGCAATGCCGCAGGCAGCAAGCACCGCCCACCAGGGAGGTGATACCGGAAGCGAGGGATATATTTTGCCGATGAGCATGCTGCCGGCGTAACCCAGCACCAATCCCACCACGCTGCCCACGATGGAGAGCAACGCGGCCTCGGCGAAAAACAGGGCGCGTATCTGCGTACCCGGGGCACCCAGCGCCTTGAGCAGGCCGATCTCCTTGACGCGCTGCGCGACGGCAATGAGCATGACATTCATGATCAGCACACCCGCGACGGCCAGACTGATTGCGGCAATACCGCCGATCGCCATGGTCAGCGCGGTGAGGATGCGATCGAAGGTGGCGAGCACCGCGTCCTGCGTGATCACCGTCACATCCTTTTCGCCGTTGTGGCGCTGGAACATGATCTGCTCGGCATCGTGCTTGACTTCATCGATGACGTCACGGCTCTTCGCCTCGATCATGATACGGAACAGACCGGAAGTATTGAACAATTGGTGCGCGGAAGCGACCGGAATGATAACCAGTTCATCGGTGCGCAT
>Ga0307376_10006599_pt1 | contig 10251 bp, 15 predicted proteins | sample TR2MG_FD_202536 | JGI IMG/M metagenome (GOLD analysis project Ga0307376, IMG submission 202536) | Soil microbial communities from Risofladan, Vaasa, Finland - TR-2 | ecosystem: Environmental > Terrestrial > Soil > Coastal area > Acid sulfate soil | place: Finland: Risofladan, Vaasa | collected...
ACTACCGGCTCCTATAACTACTCCATTCCCTATTTTTACACCATCTGTTATTACTGAGTTAGCACCTATCCAAACATCATTACCAATATATATATTAAACCCATCATGAATTCCTCTATCTGATAAACTCTCATCTGATAAACATGTTGACATAGGTTTAATAGTTTGTTTATAATTGTGGTTTCCAGTCGCAATTACAACATTCGGGGCTATCATAACATAATGTCCAATATAAATACCAAAATGACCAAATAAAGAAACATTGGATGTTAGGCCAGATGAATCACCTATAACAATTCTTCCTTCTCCTGCAGAAATAAAACAATTTGGCCCAATAAAACTTGTTAATGATAAGTCTAAACGTGTTATATTATCTATAATGGCGGTAGGATGTATAAGTGGATTCATATTTTTATCCAAAATTTCTATATTGATTAAACCAAACCATTGTTGGTTTTATTACACTTAATAATCGTTTAGTTTCATCTATATCAAATTGAGTTTCATTTGGATGTCCTGTAATCATTGATGCTGCTGTTTTAATACCATATTTATGGGATAGTTTAAAACAATTAATAGTTTGGTCTACCGTAATACCTTTATTAAATATATCTAACATATGTTGTGATAAACTTTCAACTCCAATATAAAATCCAATACATCCAGCCATACTCATTAATTCAGCAGTTTCCTCATCAATTGCGTCTACTCTTGTCTCACACGCCCATTTTAAATCAGTGTTATTCTGAATAAGGTAGTGACAAATTTCATGTAATCGTTTTTTATTAACTGTAAAATTATCTTCTCTAAAATATATTCCTTTTGCACCTAATGACTTGACATACTCAATATCTTCAAATGTCCTTTCAGCTGATAAGTATGTAATTTTCTTTCCCCAAATCTTTTTTACTGAACAAAATGAACAAGAGTAGGGACACCCACGACTACTATTCATTGTAAATACTGGTTCTATTTTATCAAATGCAAATTTCCAAGTATAATTTTCTTTATGGTTCCAAAAATACTTATAAGGGAATGGTGGTAAATCACATAACTCTTCATTTGTTAATCTATTAGTTTTTATTATATTACTATAACTATACTTCCATTTTCCATTTAGAGTTATTTTATTAGTAACTAAGTCAGTTATAATATTTTCTCCCTCACCTTGTATAATATAATTCACTTTCTTACTAAACCATTCCGGGAATAAACTTGCATGTGGTCCACCAACTACAATTAGTTTAGACTCTAATTTATTAATTATCCATTCAATATCATTTGTACAAACAGTAGCACAATAAATTCCTATAAAATCATACTCTTTAAAATTATTTGAAGGCCATGTGTAATCCCCCGAATATCTATCATAAATTTCTGCATTAATTCCATTTCTTTTTAAAACTGAATATAAAACTCCAATTCCAGTAGGTGGTCTTTTTTCATCAGTAGACATTTTATGACCATACATTAAATTATCTTCATTTGGTTTTGCTGTGAACAATCCCACTTTCATTCTGTATATTCCCGATATCTAGGTAATGACCTTGTATATGCTTCACAACTTTTTTGATAAGTTTCATTTAATCTATCTATATTTAAAGGATTGCCATCATTATATACATATAAATATTCTTTTATAAATTTTATTTTATTATAAGGACACATTTCTAACATTGGGAGTAAAATAGTTTGATCATAACAAGCTCTCATATATTTACCATCAATATCTTTAAAATAGTCTTTATCCAGATTTAACCATAAGAATCCTTTAAAGGTTTGTGGATGATATGCTAACCACTCATGTTCTCTAAATTTTTTTTCTTTTACTATATTTTCTGGGTATTCTCTTCCGAGCATCACATTTCGTGATAACATAAGATAACTACCATATGTTAACCAACAATCTGTCTCATTATAAATTTTGTTTATTCTTTCTAAAACATGGTCATGAGCTAACCAATCATCTAAATCAACTAATATAATTATATCATTTGGATTAACTATAAGAAATTTTGTAGAATTCTGTAACCAACCATTATTTTGTGTAGATTTATAAATAAATGTATTTGAAGTTATATACTTATTTATTTCATTATAGGTATTATCAGTAGAACAATCATCTACAATTATATGAATAAAGTTTTTATACGTTTGCTTATTAATCATTGACATATGTAATTTAATATATTCAGCACAGTTATATCCAGATGAATATACTATAAATTTATTATTTTTCATAAAACTATTTTATTATATCTTGGTAAATTTCTAATATACTTAGCTGCTTTAGCTTGTTCTTGTTTTTTAATGTTCTTTGTAAGTAATGGGTTATAAGTATTATAAACATATAAAGTATCGGAAATAAATCTCATTTTATCTACAGGACACATTTCTAACATAGGAAGCATAATTGCTTGATCATAACAATCTTTAAGTTCTTCAATATAAAAATTACTTTTATCAATCTTATTCCACAAGAATCCTTTAAAGGTTCTAGGTGGAGCTGCTAACCATTTCGAGTCTCTAAATTTATTATTTTCTATTACATCTTTTGGATACTCTTGACCTTCTAATAAATTTTCTTTTAACCAAATAAAACTACCGTATGTTAACCAACAATTATTTTCATTGTAAACTTTATTAATGATTTCAAGTACATTGTTATGAAAAAACCAATCATCTAGATCAAGTACTATTACAATATCTTCTGGGTCTGGTACTAAATACTGTACTGAGTTGTGTAACCATCCTAAGTTTTTTTTACTCTTAAACAAAATAGTCTTTTCATCAAACATATTTTTTATAGTATTGTAGGTATTATCTGTAGAAGCGTCATCAACAATTATATGTTTATAATTCTTATAAGTTTGCTTTTGTACCATCTCCATATGTAACTTAATATATTTTTCACAATTGTATCCTGCTGAATAGATTATGAATTTATTATTTTCCATTTTTCTTCTCCAATACTATTCCTAGTGTATAACCATCTGAACCTTTCAATAATTCCTTTTTCTCTATAATAATTTTATTTGTAGAAAATGAATTATTAATATGTTCCTTAACTTCTTCTGGGGTTGGTTCATATATATGATATTTATTACCACTTTGTTTGTGGCCACTGTATACAACTGGTACAGTCAACATAACCAATCCACCATTTTTAGTTACTCTATATAATTCTTTGAATAATAATTTTTGATCTTCAAATGTAATATGTTCAATGCCTTCAAAACAAATAGTAACATCAATACTATTAGATGGTATTGGTATATTAGTCATAGATCCTTGTATAAATATTATATCGGGATATCTTTTACTACCTTCTTCGATAGCTTCTTTACTAATATCAACACCATATATTTTCTTATAACCTTTTAAAAAAGAAGCACCAAAACCCATACCACTAGGTACATCTAATATAACCTTATCTTGTATATATCGATTACACCACTCATATCTATTTTTTACATTTATATAGTATGTTTCACCAATCCTAAACCCATTCTTATCTGGATGTGCTCGTTCACATACTTCTGATTTAACTACTTTATTTTTAGATACAAAATTTAATCCAACTATTTTCTTTTTAGACAAAAAATTTAATACAGTTATTATTTCATTAGCTTTCACACATTCCATTATAATTACTGGCTCCATTTCCTTGGTATATTTTTACCCTCAACCAAGGCTTTTAGGATATGATAAAGTTCTCTAATTCTATGATAATCTGTATGATGTTGAAATACTTGCATCCATCCATTATGGCTAACTTCATCATGATCTAGTAAGGCATGTTTAGCAACCTCAACAATATCACTGCAGTCATCTTTATATTCAAAATAACATTTATTCTCCCCCCATAATAAATTTGCATGATCCATTTTATTTGTTAATAGGGCAGAGCCACTCAAAGGAATTTCAAAAGTCTTTGCTAAAGGAGTATGTAATATACCACCAGTACACGCAAGCCCAACTACATGATTCTTTAAATATTCTGCATAACCATTATAAATTTTACCATAAGTTTCATCTAGTAACCCAGCATCTTTTAATATCTGTATTGCTTTACGTCTCACATCATAATATACTTGCGTACTTGTATAACTACCTGCAAACCCAACTATATGTTTTCTATTTGTGATATTTACTAGTTCTCTTCTATCAAATTCTTCTTCATTAGCAGAAAATGGCAACCATACAGACTCAACTGGTGCTTTCTCTTCATAACAATGTCGTCTAATCAATAAGGATATTTGTTTATCTTTATACCAATCTAGTATAGTTTTGTCTGAATATACTAATCCTTCAAATTTAGATTCATAATGATCTTCTTCTAAAACAACTGTTGCTACCCCCGAGTTAAATAGAAAATCTGGCCATAGTTTTCTTATTTCTGAATTATGCATTAAAAAAAATAATACATCTGGTTTTAGTGAATATATTTTTTCTTGTACTATTTGACTAAGTGGCATTCGTAAAAGGTGAAGTTTTATATCTTTAAAATAAGCTAACTTTTTTATAAAGTTTATTCTGGTTCTATCATCGCCTTTACGATAGTTATTATCAATTATTATTATATTCATTATTTATCTTTCTTTACAATTCCCAACAAATTACTTATCTTATGATCCCAAGTATATTCTCTTAATATTCTCTCTCTTCCATTTATCCCTATTTTAATACGAGTATCATCATCGATACTATGAAGTTTATTTACTAAATCATTTTTATCTTTAAAGAAAACTATTTCCTTACCATCTTCAAAATACTTTTCTAAGTCTCCAAATGGGTCTAGATGGAATGTACAAGTTCCACATGCTAGATATCTTACCAATCTATTACTAAAGTATCCTTTATGAATTCCATTATGTGTATTTAAAGATAACATAAAATCAGAACTACAACACACTTCTACAAAGTCTTTATCAATTATTTCTTTATTATATCCTGGTCCATAGAAAGTTGGGAAAAACCCATCATCAGTAAGTGCTTTAAAATATTCATCTCTTTCTATAGTTCTTGCACCAATCATAGAGATTACAGGGCCAGACATATTACTTCTATATTTTTCATTAATAGAAACTGGCTTAAAAACTTCAGGGTCAACTCCTTGTACAATATAATGACAATTAGCTCCTTGCTCATTAAACCAATCAACCATTTCATAAGCTGTACAAGATGAAAAATGACAATTTATAGCATGTTGTACAACATCTGTACATTTCTCAATTGTAGGACGAGCATCCATGTTATAAAGCCAAGTAGTAGAATATTTACTACATTCTTTAACTACTTCCGTAGGCACACCATTACACTTGCTAAATATAGTTAAATAAGGTTTTGTATTTGTTATAACTGATAATAATAAATTAGCAAAAAATTGCATACCATGACTTTGTATTATAGTTCTATAGTTTATTGGGATAACATGAAACCCAAGTTTCATTAATGATTTACACATAGGGATATTAGTAGATCCACGTTTATCATTTACCCCAACCATTATTATAATTTTATTTTGCATTTATACCTCGTCTATCTTAGTTGTTCTTCTATAAGCTCCTGCAATATTGCAACATCTTTATCTATTATAGATTTGAAAGATGAAGATTTAATTATCCATCCTTCATTAGTACGAGGATCATCATTACAAACTCCTGAATGTATTAATATTCCTAATGGTTTAAAATACTCTTCTACAGCCTGTATAACCCCATTATTTTCATCAGGTTTATCATAATCATGAAAAGACATCATCCCACCATCTTTTATCTTTGGATAATAAAGTTCAATATCTTTTCTTACAGCCTCATATTTATGATTTCCATCTACATACACAAAATCTAATTCTTCATTAATATCATTAATAGCTTTATCTGATAATTTATTAATCCAAACTATCTTATCTGCAAATTCATTTAGTCTATGTTCTGCTATTTCTTTAGTTTGTTGAGCTTTATCTTTAGACATTTTCATTCCAGCAATAGGCGTATTATAATCATATGGATCTACTAAATATAGTTTCTTTATATCTAAAGCTTTAAGTAAAGTAAGAGAGTTAAGTCCTTCAAATACACCTATTTCTACACCTACTATATCTTTTTTATCTTTAAAATGATCCCATAATGACGGTCTTCCTATTAGATTATGCTGTTGTTGAAAGTAATTTGCTTGTTGTAATTGCTGTAAAAATCCTGTCACATCACTACAAATTGTTTGAGCATCTATCATTCTATAATCTGTTAGGTATCTAAAAGACACAGGTATGTTTAATCTATTCTCAGTTTTTGAATGTCTATCTTTTTCATGTCCTATTATATATGTTGGACACCCAGATAATAAAGAAATATGTGTACCACCAGATTGACTACTCATACTACAAACAGAAGAATTTAAATATTTAATTGTTAGATCTGTCTTATCCTCCCCTATATATGGTATAAGATTTATAATCCCATCTCCATTTACATCTGCTAATCCTGCTCCTTCTGGTGTACCTAAAAGAGCTACTATAAAGTTCTTTCTAAGTATCTCAACAGTCTCTCTCCATATAAATTCAGGAACATTTCTATTAGGTGCTCTATTACGTTTCCGTGGCATGATAGAAATAAGAGGTTTGTCAAGTTTCTCTAAAGGGGCATTATGTGTATATCTAGCAAATATTTGTGGGTAGGTATCAACTACAAAATTACACCCTCTCGGAGATAGAATCAATTTTCCCTTATCATTATTATAAAGAGTCTTAAGATATTTAATCAACTCACTATAAATTTTAGGATCAGTCAAACTTCCTGGAGGTGCATTAGGAGTTACAGCTTCATAACAATCTCTATCAAGATCTTTTATAAAATCTGGTAAAGGAACTGTATAACTAACAAAATCATTTACAAATAAATGCCACTCAGGAGGAATCATCAAAAGCATTTTATGATCTTTAAATGTCTCTTGTCGAAGGTAACGCATAAACCCTTGATACCGTTGAAGAAACCAACCAATCTCCCCACAAAACATACTTACTATTATTGGGTAGTCTATAACTAAATCTTTTATCTGCATTTGTACCTCATATTTTATCTATTTGAACTTTCTTTTTAATCTTCTTATATTATTTTATGCTTCCCTTTGCTGTTCTAATATTTTAGAGCGAATTTCCTCAGACTTTATCGCTTCATCTAGGTCTTCAACAGTCATTTTGCGCCCGACTGATTGACCAATCAGATCCGTCAGCATTTTCAAACCAGTTGCCCATAATATCGCTTCTTGTGGTGTCATTTCTATATCTCCTTTTTAGACTTTAAATTATTACTTACTTCACAAGTAAGAAAAATCCATAATCAATTAGTTTATCCTTTGAAGCTTTAAACGCTTCGTAATTCTCTGGATTAAGACTTTTTAGAGATAAAGCAATACCCCATGTATTAAGAGCGTCCCTGATGTCATTAAGAATACCGTTATATTTTGCTACATCATCTATTGGAAGAGCTGTTTTTATCTCAATAAATCTTACCTGAGCTTCGTTATACCATCTCCTAGCGTCCAAATAAGCTGCTGTGGCAATGACAAGTGGATCGTCTGTTTGGTTACTAATCTGCATTGCCGCACATCCTGTAAACACCAAAAGCATCAATACAACAATCGCTATTCCTTTACGGTTAAAAGTTTTTTTAAACATTGTGTACTCCCTTTTTTAAAAGATTACTATTTAAGGGGCGGTTAAAACCGGGTATGGTTCATACCCTGCTGCACAACTTCCGCCACCGAACTTATCTACTGCAAAATAATAATAATTGGCTCGACATGTCAGCATCTTATCCTCAATACAAGCCTTCTTAAAGACATAATCAAAAAGTTTTTTGTACCTCTTAGGAAGTAAACCTAGTCTTAATAATTGATATCCGGCATCATGTATCAAACTCGGCCTCATATTTGTTTTGTCGTCATAAGTAGGTCCAGAGCAGCCATTCCAAGCATATCCTTTTTTAATAAACAGAAAGCCGTTCTTATATAGGTGAATATACTCGGTTATAATATCTTCTTTAGGAAAGATGTCAGTAGAGACACAGTAATCTTCCCTGAGCTGGTATTTATACCCCTCGCTATAAAAGATTTTCTTCTGATCAATATTAGACATGTTCTTCATTATAATCCTACTCTGGCTTCGGTGTGCCACGAGCCTTATTAAGTGCTAATGTAGCAACGGCAATAAGCAGGGTTTTGGCTTCCCCATCCATATCTGTAAAGAAATAAAACCCGATGCCGAAAGCTGTGGTAATGGACATAAAGACAATCCTATCCCCATGATCTTGCCAGAATCGTTCAAACCATTTCATGAGTATCAACTCCTTATCTAATCTTAATATTCATCGGTTTCAATACTAATACTCCGTCGGAAAGTTTAACTACCATACGATTAGAAAATTCACTTAAATTTTCTCTGCCATCAGGATTACGTTCAAAAGCAACTACCACAACAACGTACCGTGTTCCATCTACTACTGTTGGGAAATTATTTTTTGTAAATGGAAACTCTTTCGTTTCATATCCTATCGGCAGCACTAATGTTTTTGCAAACATCATGTCTTTTAAAAGAGTTTGACAGGGATATGATACAAAATATTCTGTGCAGTTTGCGTCGGTGTCGCAATCAGTTTCTTCTTCTAATACATCGGAAGGGCATAAATTACTATAAACTTCTGCTTCCCACATAAGGATATAATCACCACATGCATAACCATTCTCATATGCACAATATGTCTCTCCACCCTCCCAAATGAATGATGAAGCTGCTGATATGGTAGAGATTAGAACGATGCAAACTGCTATCAGAATACTTTTCATTTACTTTTACGGTCCCGGCCTAAAATTACCCGGTGCATTTGGAGAAGGATAAAAACGTATTCCCCAAGTAATTCCACCTTCAACTACCGCAGGATCATCTGACCATGAAACACTTGACTCCGACACTGCTGTCCAAGTAACGCCATCAGATTCCAGAACTTCAAGAATCGTTTTAACCCCTGCAATATAACTTCCTTTAACACCTATTGTAATAGATGCCTGAAGTAGGTCAGTTCTAGCAACTTCAACTGGATTTGTCTTTCCAGGATCAGTCACAAAGTTGGTTAGATACACTACATTCATATGTCTTTCTCCAACATCAACAGGACTTCCCCCATCATCCCATGCCACAGTTGCCTGATTTGTAGTACGCCAACTATCAACGGCAAAAGCTGGTATAGACATAGCTAAAAATAAAACTGAAATTAAAACAATAATTAATTTTTTCATACTTATACTCTCCTTATTTAATAGAGTTAGTGATTGCTCTTGCAATCCTGATCTGATTCTCAGGCTCCTTTAAAAACTTGCGCATGTTAGGATTTGAAATAAATTCACATTCAATTAGAACTGCTGGAGTGATAGTTTTGCGAAGCACATAAAAATCAGAGTTTTTAAGGCCTCGGTTAGTATGGTCACTAAATTCCAATGCCAGTCCTTTGTGAATATCACCAGCGATCTCCAGTGTTTTATCACTTGGTTTTATGCAAACATGGGTTGAAATGCCTTTTACCGTAGTATTGTGAAATGCATCACAATGAATCGATATAAAAAGATCCGGGCGCATATCATTGGCCATGTCCACCCTTTTTTTAAGGCTGACAGCCTCATCACGCTCTCTGGTCATGTACACCTGAAAGTTTTCTTTTTCCAGTTCACATCGCAGTAGATAACAGATAGATAAATTGGTATCGTCTTCTTCGGCATATCCCCATACCGCACCGTTATCATCACCGCCATGTCCAGCATCCAGCATGATATAATCGATCATTAATAGCTTTCCTTACATTGGATTTTTATCATTTCTTATTCACCGTGCGCTCTATAATACCAAGCTGTCCTTGAATTACACCAAGAGCGTGCTTAACTTCTGAATAATGCTCTGACACAATTTTTCTATTTCCTTCAACCTTGGCTGACAACTTTTCTTCCGTCTTATCTCTATGAGAAATCATTTCAATCTTGTTGGTTTCGATCTGTTGAGAAACTTTATCAATCTTGTGGCACAAAGTCTTTTGGCAATCAGTTTTTTCTTTCTTTGTCACAAAAAACCTACTTCCGATAAAGACAAGAGCCGTACCTATTATTCCTGATGCAGTTCCAATTTCGATAATTCGTGTCCACGGCATTTTATTTCACCTTCAGTTCCTTTATTGTATTTTGGGCATCTTGTATTCTCTGCTCCAA
>Ga0307376_10006602_pt1 | contig 10250 bp, 9 predicted proteins | sample TR2MG_FD_202536 | JGI IMG/M metagenome (GOLD analysis project Ga0307376, IMG submission 202536) | Soil microbial communities from Risofladan, Vaasa, Finland - TR-2 | ecosystem: Environmental > Terrestrial > Soil > Coastal area > Acid sulfate soil | place: Finland: Risofladan, Vaasa | collected...
ACGGGTTGGGATAAGCAGGTTGCGCACCCACAAGCGGAACGCCTGCGGGAATCGGGAAACCCATCTCATTCACCGCCCGGACCATATCCTCATGGGTGGCCACCTTATCCAGTGTATCCAGATCATACAGATTCTGAAGTACCGGGTAAAACTCCACCGGTAAGGGCATCGGATCCATATCCAACGCGCTGTACTCGACATCCATATTTTCCGGGCCGGTCTTCCGCCGTTTCAAACGCAACGGTCTCCCCCGCCAAGGATCAACAATGTTCACCGCTCCACCCCGTCCCTCAACCAGATCACCGATGGCCTTGTGCAACTGTGACCCGGCACCCAGGATGAACGGACGCATCACACCGGCACCATCGAAGTGACCCGGGAAGTTGTCCATGAGCACCACGTTGTACAGGAATTGCTTGCGCACCCGACCGATGGTCTTTGCCCGCTCCTTCATCGCACCATCCGTGCCGTTGAAAGCCGCATCTCGGGCCTGGCACACCAAACATACTGCCGGTCCACCGCAACCGATACTGATCCCCCTGGGACTGGCTGTGCTTTTCCAGAAATGGCTCAACGACGGTTTGAAAATATTCTTACCAGGAGCCCACGGGGGAGCAATGTACACGGTCAGGGTGCTCTCGAAACCGATAGGTGTTCCAGAACCCCAATCACTTCCTCCCGGACCCGGGAACTTTAGAAAATTAATTCCGCCCGACTTCATCCGGTTCATCGCATCTTTGTGTTGCTGGTACGATTCCTCAACAACCGTCTCATCGACCGCATTGTAAGCCGGGATCGTACCCGGCTGGGCCTGGGGAACCTGCGGTTGCATCTGACCCTGTGGGTAACCCTGTGGGTAACCCTGTGGGTAACCCTGTGGGGGTGCCCCCGGCTGCATCTGCGGCGGCATGCCCGGCTGCGCAAATTGCTGCGGCTGCGGTTGCGGTTGCATTGCCGGTTGCTGAAATTGCTGGGGTTGCCCTTGCTGCGTGGGCTGACCCGGTTGCTGATATTGCTGGGGCTGCCCTGGTGTCTCATAATTGGGCTGACCCTGCGGATACCCGCCTTGAGGCGGCCAATTCGGATTCTGGTTCATAATGTTACCTCCATATATAACATTGCTTTTTTTGAAAAAATGGGGACTTTTATCTTGAATTTTCTAATCGCTGAATCATCGAAGTCTCCAGCATATCCTTCTTTGCACGCCAACCGTTGAGCACCAACATGGCGGCATTGTACGCTTCTTCCGCACGCTCCTGCCTTACATACCACTGTCTATAATCAGGATCTGTCCGGATGGTCGCATCAATTAATTTTTCCGATGGTTTCTTTTCCCCCTCAGGAGGTGTTGACAACACCACAAAACGACCGTCTCTCCAAATACGATAATTTCTTTCCTCAATCTCCCAGACCCTCTTACACTGGGCTACCATCCGCCCCCAGTGCATGATCTGTCCAGCCACCGTCTGCGCTTCCTCCAGAACCGTGTGCTCCCTGATAACCAGTTCTGGAACGATGCTTGCGCCCACAACTTCATACCAAGGCTCCACCTCACCGGTATCCAGAATCTTGTAAATGTTGAACGATTGAATACTCTGGATTCTGGAAATAATCCGATCTAATTCGTTTGACATATCTTCTCCCTACGCCACTGCGGGCAACTTCGCTTTGTCTGCCCAACTTTTCGTAGTGTACTCCCCATCGACAACAACCGGAATCGGGGAAAACTCTGGAAAGTCTTCCATGAGCCGCTTCACCCCGATACACACCGGCACCATCGCCTCAATGTGGCAGTCCAGCTGGATCTCATCGTGCACCGTGCTGACCAGATACGCTGGTAAATCGTTCTCTTTTAAAAACCTGGAAATCCGGACCATGCTCTCTTTCGTTAACTCCGAAGCAGTCCCCTGGATCAGCGTAGCAATCGCACGACGCTCCGCACGCTCCCGCTCCCAGTCCGTGGGGCTCATGATGTCCGGGAGAAACCGGCCACGTCCAAACAGATTCTGGAACCGACCCCCATTGCTCCGAACCTCATTCCAGAAATTCTGCCGAAACGATTTCAGCCCCGCATACCGGTTGTAAAAAATATCCAGATACTTCTCCGCATCCTCCATGGCCATCTTCGCCTGTCGGGACAGCCCCATCGCAGTCATCCCATATGAGATCCCAAAATTGATCACCTTTGACGGTCTTCTCCAGACTTTCTCTATGCTACCAAAAACCTCAAGGCTGGTACGCTCATGGATGTCCCCGCCCTTCAGGTAGTTGTCCACCATAACGGGATCCTGGGAGTAGAAAGCGATAACGCGCAACTCAATCTGGCTGTAATCGAAAAACAACCGGACCCACCCCGGTCCCCGGTTGATATAGGCTCTGCGAATCGACCACGGATCTACGCCACCGAACTCTAACTTCTTCCCGCTGTACTCGACCGCCCGGCCATCATTATCCGATGGTTGATTCTGGAAATTCGGCTGGCGACAACTAAGCCTCCCAGTGAACGTCCCGACTTGCTGAAAATCCGTATGCAGAATGTTCTCATGATCCAACCTGGAGAGAATCGACTTCGTGTACGTTGAATGCAGTTTATCCGCTTCTCTCCATTTTATGATGTGCTTCAAAACCGGATGCGAATCCGCAAAACTGTCCAGCACTTCCCGGTCAACCGACAACTGCTTATTCTTTGTCAGAGCAGTTAGATGCAAACCCAGTCTATGCTGGAGGAAATTGCGCATCTCATCATCCGAACCCAACTTGAACATATAACCACCAAGTTGGTGCTCAATCTCTTTTTCCAGACTGAAGCTGACCCCCTCCAAGGCATCACGCAAAGTACCCAGGTAATCCACATCAATCGGCAACCCCGTGCGCTCCATCTGGCAGAGAACCCCGGTCAGCTCCATCTCAGTTTCCCATATTCTGGAATACTTCGTGGGCACCCCAGCCGCATTGTAGTGCTGGTACAACCCACCCGTGAAGTCGATGTCAAAACAACCGTATGTCCCGCACAACGAAATCTCCACCTGGCTGTATCCGTACCGATCTCGATATTCCTTCACCGGTAACCGATTCTGCTTCGCCAACCGGTAAACTTCTGCCTCAACTTTCGTGGACAGATGATCCGCGTCCGTTCTTTTCAAATCATGGCTTGCGCGGAACTTGAGCCCCATCGGAATATTCTCATTGTGGAGCCGGGCAGCAATCATCGTATCGAACCGTGGACCCAGAACTTCCCAGCCCTCCCTATTGGCCATGTGCTCATCGAATTTTATGTTGTGGGCGATCTTAACCGACCGGGGATCTTCCAGTAATTTCTGGAACGCTGGTCCGATGACATTGATGTCCAGTTGGGGCTCACCCGTCTGGTGTCTGAACGGAACATAGAAACTCTGTATCTGTCCGTTCGCATCCCAAGCCCCCAAGCCCAGCCCGCAAGCGCACGCATGCTTAAACCACTCCAGCCCGCTGGTTTCAAAGTCCCAAATCAAAAACGGGGATGGTTCCAGAAAATTCATCATTCGCTGAAACGCATCCCCATCCATGATTAGATGCTTGTTGGGATAACCCGTTTCGTAATTATGAAACGCTTTTAATTGGATAGGCACTAATCAATTTTCCATGAATCAAAAACCACCTCAACGTACCCCTGCTTCTCCATATCACTGGGTTTCGGAACCAACGCTTTCCAGGCAAACCCATCCCAGAAATGAACCTGAACTACAAGATGGGTATCCGTCTCAAACAACGTAGGATACCCGGGCCAATTAACCGACTGCAACGACTGGGAAGTCGTGTTTAGGATTACTTGCCCTTTCTCCATTTCGGCTTCTTCTTCTGGAACAGCCACGCCAGTCGGAAGAATTTCGCTGCGCTCCAATTGGTCAGGTGCCGTGTTCCGTCCGGTCTCGACCCGTCCGCTCTCTTCTGGCACTGGGCTTCGTGTGTTCCCGTTACCAACTTGGTTATGCTGTACAGGGTCGGGTACTTCTTTTCTTGAAATTGGTAGTACCCCTTGCGCACAATCACCACTATGTCCTCCCCCTTCCAATCCCGGGTCAACTTCATTCCCGGAGTTAGCTGCGCTATCAGGGGACTGCGCTTCCGCTCCCGCTCCCACCGATTCTTGTCGTGCTGATCTCCCCAGTCTTTTGATCCCTGTGCCTTCACAACGCCCGCAGAAGTCTGCCCCTTCTTCTCTACTGCTTTGACCGGTTCCTTGGCAGCTTTCGCAGGAGCGGTCATCTTGGGGTTTGCAATCTCCGCTTTCTTCTTTGAGGCAGCCTTTTTCTTTGCCGGGGGTCGCTTCTTTTTTTTCGCTGGTTCTTTTTTCGCTGGTTCCTTATTTGCTGCATCCGGAGAAGGTGGATCCACCACCTTCTCATCCTTCGCAGGAGGCGGAACATCGAAGGGATCAAACCCCTGCTCCTTCTGGTAGTTAATCGCCAAAAGAATCGCCTCAGGCTTCACCTGTGCGGCCTCAGACAGCTTCTGCGCAGTTGCCTTTGGTCCCAACGTCTTCTGGTATTCAGCTAACTTGCCCGTGGCGAAACTCGCAAGGCAACCATCGATTTCTTTGCACGTCCCATCCGCAAAACACTCAGATCCGGGAACGCCTTCCCAATACTCACCATAACAACCTGGTCTATCCATATCGCTCTCCTTTTCCAGAAACCTCTATAGGCTATATTGCTCAAAAAATGAAAATGGGGACTTTTCAACCCATATTTTTAATTATTTTCTGGACCGTGCACCTCAAACGACGGACCTTTCGATAAAATCCGGAACGTGTTTTAGGCTCCCCCAGTGCGACCCAAGCCCCGCGTGCACTGCATTTGTGCTCCGCATAGACAATGAGCAAGGCCCACTCATCCGGAGCCACCAGGTACTGAATCCGACGCAGCACATCACGACTGATAATGGAATCCTCCATGCAAACTGGGTGGATGCCAAAATCAGCATCGATGTTGGATACGGTCGGGATGGATCTCTTCCGCGCCCGAAGCAACTGCCCCGTCTGTCTCTGCAACATCACGCGGGTCATCGCTCTCAAATCCGATTCGGTATCGACCCGCTCCCGCAAACTAAATTCCACCTCCCAGAATTTAGCATGGAGAATCGAACGGTAGTCATCCTGATCAAGACCCCGGTTGTCGATTACTCCCGCCGGAATCATCTTTTGGGCCATCTGTTCAATCTGGCCGTTCACAAAAGTCTGGAAATTTTGCATTGCCTGTCCCCTGTTGTGCGAATAGGCTCCGACCCAGGAGCTGAATGACAGCCCGGGGCAGATCCTTCACGTCATCAATTACTTCCCACGATGGATAGAAATCCTTCACGGCGTCCGAAATAACCCCTAACCCGTACACTTCAAACCCAGCCAGAATAACCTTGCGTATAACTGATTGCAAATATTTTTTCTCAGTATAGTGGTACCGTGCCCCATACGGCTGACCATCGCTACCGACAATCAAAACCTTGCGCTTCTCTGTCCGCCTTGCGAGCCTTTTTGCCGCCCACAAAACAGCCTCCCCATCCCGATTAGAATGATCCCCATCAATGTGAACCAACGCCCGGCCATCCATAGATCCGAACGGCACAAACACCATCCGGTTATCCGTGTCCTCCACCCGGGAGAAAGGTTCAAAATCTGTGCCCCGTTGCCGCGCATCCTCCACACGCGCACGCATCGCTGCGGAAACCCTTCCCCCCGTATTGAACCCTAAGACCTCATGGGGGATATTCGCCCGGCACAAAGCCTCATGGAAAGCCACGGACGCAAGCCTGGCAAGATGACTACGGCTCTCCTTGGAATGGTTGGACCCCATCGACCCGCTGCAATCCCAAAGGCAGGTAACTGCCGTGTCCCAGTCCATCGCCGCTTCTTGCTGTTTCCAGATTCGGTCATCCTCCCCGTCCAGAAACCACTGGGCCATTCTTCGCTTGTCCCAACGCCTGCCCTTTCGCGCCCCACCAACCCACCGGGCCTGGGTTACCGCCGCCAAAGACAACGACAACATCTGGGCCATGTTTCCCACGTAATCTGAAACCTCAACCTTCAGATTAGAGTACGTCATTGCCGCAGCTAAACGCTCACTCCCGCTGTACGTGGTCTCATAATCAAACTCAGTGGTGAATATCTTGTACTCTTCCGGATCGTGTCGGCTGGAGGTATCCGGGATGGTCATGACTTTGGCATTGAAATATTCCTCCACCTCCATCGGTGAACCCTTCAGATCATCACCAGCACCCTCTATCATTTCCAGGATCTTCCCGGCCTGTGCCCCGGCTTCCATCTCTTCTTCGGAAAGATCGCCTTCACCAGACTTGGATTGCTTTTCCGCTTCTTCAGCCAGATCCTTTATCTTCGCCAATATTCTCCGGGCCAAATCCAACGCCTCCTGGGTACTCCGAACATCGAACCCAGCCTTAATCTCCGGTTCCAGACTTTTCAGCAAAGCCCCGATCTCCGGATCCTTGAATGCCCGGGTGGTATCCTTTCCGAACCACACAGCCTGCATCGTGCCCAACAACTTTGAGAACGCACCAACCTCACCCCACGTATTGTCCATATCGGTGAACATTATATCCCGGAGATGCGCAAGATTCTGTGCGCAGCCGATGTACAGCTTGCCCATCTCCCGCTCCACCCAGAAATCCTCAATCGAATTCCAGACATGCTTCAACACAGGCTCCGGTTTCGTTTTCACAAGCAGATCAGTGTCAGAAAAAATTGGATGGCAACACTCATGATCCAGAACCCCATCCAAAAAGCCCTGGAGAAATTTCATTGCCTCATCGGTCAGATTCGGCAACACGATCGCTTTGTTTGCCGCATCGAAATATGCTAGCCCCCCCTCTATCCGAACTGTCACCCCATACTCCCTGGTAATGATCCGTGCGATCCGCTCGCACTTCGATTCCAGACACGCTTCCTGTGGTGTTAATGGCATTGTTTTCTCCCCTGTAATCCCATCCTAATCCGAGCCCGGAAATCGACCATGGATTCCCGATACCCACGATGCTTCCCGAAACTCCGATCAATCAAATCATCTGAAACCATAGCAACCGACACTCCCACCGGTAATGCCTGGGCAAAATCATTCAAGTCCTCACCCAAATCATGCCCGGCCAAAGCAATAGTGCCCCCCATAGACCCAAACGCCTTCCTCCGATCTATCGTTGCGTTAATCCGATCCCTCAACGCCTCATCGGTTTCCCCCAGGCTCCGAATAATATCCATAGGCTCCCCCAGCGCATCCAGACTTTTATCCTGCTCAAACACTGCCTCAACTATCACAGGGTCAGATACTTCTTCCTCAACCTTGGTGCCCCACTTCTTCTCCACCTTGCCGTGAAGCCGCTTCATAAAATCCGACTCGAACTCATCATCATCGTGCTTATCCAGTACCCGACCGCGAATCCGGAACAACGTATCCACGTCTGGTATCATTGAATTGCCATGCCGCTCCCGCTTCCCCTGCATCACGATGAACGCACAAAGATCCGACCCAACTCGCCACTCACCTGCGGGACTGATCGCGCCGTTTCTGGAAATCCATAATTGGAACCGGCCATCATCCATCGTTGTCACCAGAGCACGCCACTCCGGGACTTTGTACGAATACTCAGCGACCAGTTTGTCCCAGGGAATCATCCCTCATCTTTTCCGAAGAAACGCTGAATGACCCCCTCCATCACTTTGTAGTCATCGGGGCTCAACTTATTGAGAACCGTGATCCGCGCAGCCCGCACTGGGTGAAAGAGATTCATCGCACGCCCCCACTGGATGCACCTTCGGGTACTGAACGTGGAAGACAACCGATCATCCTGTAGATTCTTCCGCGTCTCATTGGCTATCCGGACAATCGCCTTCACGAAGTCCCCATCCAATTCTGGAATCTGAGACGCAATCACCCGCTCTTCCAAAGCAGGCTCCATGTACCCAACTTCGATGAGCACACCGAAACGATCCAGCGTGGCTTCATTCATTCGGTGCATGGTGCCCCCGTAGAGCAGTTGGTTTCTGGAAGCGATCCCCACCGTATTCGCAGTCGCAAAAAATCGGAACGCCGAATGCTTAGGGACCACCGTGGCTTCCGTGTCTTCCAGAATCAGGTTTCCCCCATCCTCCAGTAGTTGCTGCAACACGAACAACACCGGCTGCATTGCTGCATCGATCTCATCGACCAGAAACCAGTGGCCTTGCTGGACCGCTTCCGCGAGTGGCCCCCAGCGATACTCCATGGTCTTCACACCGTCCGCTGTGATCACCGGATAATCCCGACCCAGCAAAACCGTTGTATCTGACTCACCATTCATATTCAGCCGACGCAACGGTCTGTTCAACTGGGCAGCCAACTGAACCACCAGGGAACTCTTCCCCGATCCCGTGTCCCCAACCAACATCCCGTTGGCACCGGTCTGGAGGCAAAACGCAACTTCCTCAACCAGATCTTTTCGGAAGACGTACCCGGGATCAATAGTCGGAATCAGTGGATGCTCCAAACCCTCCACCCGATCCAGATAAACTTCCGTCCCCGGTATCTTGTGCTTCACTACTTCTACTTTTTTCTTCACCATTACTGTCCCCTTCCGCACACGAATTTAAGTGCTGATCCCAGAACTCCTGCTTTATCTGAAACCAGAAACCCAGCACAGCCCCACGCCGCTTGTACTTCCAGTCAGTCGGGTCATTGGAAGCCTTCCACAGCATTTGATAAACTTCATCATAATTAAGACCCGTATTCAATTTCTTGTAAGTGAGCCCGCAAACTGGGCAACATTCGCTGTTACCCGCATAACGACTCATCGAATCATATACTCCATTTTCACTATTCCAGAAAAAACCATAATGTTATTTTTCACATTACGGCACACAGCCGTAGTTGTCAATAATTTAGAACGCAAAATTGTCGAATTTTTTTGAGAATCATATGAGGCAGGAAATCAGGCAGTTTTGCGGGCACCCGCCATCAATGTCTGGAACAGATTCTCAACCTTGTCCAGCAACACTTTCCGCCGCTTATGCACCAATAGCGGCGATAATTTAACCAGCAAATTGCTTGCTGCTATAACAAAAAACGCATTTTTAGGAACGCCCATTGCCGCGCACATAACGTCCACTTCGCTCATCAATTTTCTGGGTAATCTCAGATCAGTTTTCGCCCGATCACTTGTTGAACCCAGGATGCTTTCCTTCACCATCTCAACCTCCTTAAATCATCGCCAAACGAGATATACTGGAAGCCGGTCGTGCCTCACTCCGAAACTGATCCAACTCCGCCCGGCTGTAGTCTCCTGGATCTCCCCACGGAAGAAAAACCAACCGAACATCAAACAAACCGGACAACAACCCCGCTGCTTTTATCATGTCCATCCAGGCACCATGCGGGTTCTTTTCATCTGGGCCATCCCACATGAGATCAATCGAACGTACACCTGACCGCTTCAATTTCAAAATCTGTGTAAGAGAGATCCTTTTACCAAACGTACAAACCGCAGATGGTCCCGTATGGATGCAGTCCACCGGTCCCTCAGTCAGAGCTACCCTGGGATGCAGCCGGGCCGTTTCCAAATTCATGATCACATCGGATGGACCCGCGCCCCCCGGGTGCTTCTCCGGGTTCAGACTCTTCACGTACTTCGATCCCGGATTCTCCGACCACATTGCCCGCGCCTGGTAATACACTAGCTTTCCGCCTTCCCACACTGGGAACACCAGTCGATTCCGGTATCGCCCCACATCGCAAAATACAAGCCCAAAAGCCTGTACATCCTCCATCGTTATACCACGCTGCTCACAGTACGGCAATAAGGAATATATGGGCCTCCATCCAAAGGGTGGGGGAATGGCCGGGGGATCTGCGATAACCAAATCCTCCTGAACCTTGAAATCCGCACTGAACAAATCCTGCGCACCCACACCATGACTGGTTGATCCCGAACGAATGATCTCCGCCGCCCTCTCCCGGGTGCACCCCTCCATCAATTCTATAAACGCCAACACCCCGCCCGCGCCCTTGACCGCTCTCTTCTTCCCACTATAGTCGTGCACGTACTCCTGGCAGATCCAGCAATGCCAGTTTTTCTTAACCGTGTTCACCATGAGTTTATCAGCCCGTCCGCACACCGGGCAGGTCATCGACCACTCATTATTTTGAACCGGGACAGCCCCGAATTTTTGTATGTAACTTTCCAAATCAAAATCCCGAACTGACAACGGCTTCATAATGTGGCCTTTCGCTGGG
>Ga0307376_10006604_pt1 | contig 10246 bp, 13 predicted proteins | sample TR2MG_FD_202536 | JGI IMG/M metagenome (GOLD analysis project Ga0307376, IMG submission 202536) | Soil microbial communities from Risofladan, Vaasa, Finland - TR-2 | ecosystem: Environmental > Terrestrial > Soil > Coastal area > Acid sulfate soil | place: Finland: Risofladan, Vaasa | collected...
TATCTCCCAACAGATAGCCCAATTAGTACAACAACAAGCCCATGAAAAAATTAGTGGGGTTGTTAGTAAATGCTTAGAAGCTGTGTTTGGAAATGAATATGGATTTAAGATTCACTTTGAGAGGAAAAGGGGACGGACAGAAGCTGTTTTACTCCTATTAAAAGATGGACATGAAATAGAAGACGTTCTCAATTCAGATAGTGGTGGGGTAGTAGATGTAGCCGCTTTAGCATTACGACTGGCCTGTATTGTCCTGGCCAAGCCCGTTCTAAAACGCATTATTATTATGGATGAGCCATTCAGGAATCTGGATTTGAAGAATAGAGAAAAAGTTCGGATATTATTAGAAGAATTATCAGAAGAATTTAAGGTTCAATTTATTTTAGTAACCCACGAGATAGCATTTCAAGCAGGAAAGGTTATTGAGATATGACAACTCTTTTTATAGTAGGTTTATTAGGATTAGTGGCTTTACTTATATCTTTATTTGACATATCAAAACTTATTAAAAAATATAGAGAAAGGTAATTGAAACATGAATTGGAAATTTTGGAAAGTACCGGATTTATTTTATTTTAGTTTACGAATACCTTTTATAAGTATTCATACAGAAACAATGTGTAAATCATATGAGAGACGTGCTCTTATGTATCAAGTTGTTTATATTAAAATATGGAAATGGGATGTTCAATTTGAATTAGGTAAAAAGATGAAATAATACTAAATACTAAAGTAATTATACAAAAGAAAGTGCTCCTGGCGTTAGTAAGCCCTGAGGAAAGGCCTTTGGAAAGGACCCAGGAGCACTTCCTATCTAACCTTAGTCATTCTTAATTTACCTTTGTTCTTTTTTACTTCTCTACTTGCTTGATGATGCATAATTACAGGATACTTAACATGCTTCATCGTACCAGAAATAGTACAATATTCTTCTGGTAAATTATGATAATTATCGCCTAATATTTTCGCAAAAGAAATTTGGTCAAAAACAAAAGGATGAGCTTGACATTCTTTTTCCCATTTATTTACTAAATCAAATACCTCTTTATTATTTCTTAAAAAGATAGTCCCACTTAATATCTCATATCCCTCTACTCCTCTTCTTTTATAACAAGCTCTATCAAAAAGATGAACGGATATATTACAATATAATCGTTCAAATAAATCAGGATATGCTAAAAACTCTGCATCACAATCTACATAAACAATATTTCTTTCAGGGAATTTCTCCATCATTCTTTTTATAAAAGTCGGTTTATAATTTATATTGGCAAACCAACAACCCAAACTTTCTATAGCTTCTATATGATAAGGGATTTTGAATTTTATTAAGGAATCCAGAAATACCCTTACATATTTTTCATATAAAGTATTGAGAGTATAGTAACCAACGATTACAAAAGATTCTTTCATTATATTTTCCTTATAATGTATAAAGAGGATTCTTTCTTGGGGTATACAGGAGGGATAGAAAGAGACCCTGTCCATACTTTATATTTTTCATATACTTTTTTACATCTCACATAAAAATCAGCATCTAAACTACACTTTTTAAATACATTTTCCTCAATAAAATATCTCTGATGCATTCTTGGAATTGTTTTATAAGAAAGCCAGGCATAATTATTCTCACATCTATCAGTTATAAGTATATTATAATCCAAACAATGATTTATCACGATTTCAGAAATAAGTCTATGTTCACTATTTCCATTATCTCCCCAAAAATTATGAGTAAAAATAAAATCAGGCTTAACTTGTTCAGCAATTCTTACAATAGTATCAATCAATATCTGTATTTCTCGAACAGGCTTTAATAAATCCTCTCGTGGTCTAAACATCCTATAATGTAGTCCATCTGAATGTCCTATCCATTCTAATTTTATCCCTTCTATCTTACAAATTTCTGTAATAGCATCGGTTTTAATAGTACCAAGTACTTTATAAGCATTTGAATCAAATCCTTCTGTACATATTATCAGATGTCTATCAATAGATTTATTCTGAAAAATAGGCCATCCAAAAATTACTTCATCATCCGGATGAGTAAAAATACCAAGTACTTTCATATACTATATCTCTTTCTAAATATCATTAAATCTCGCTGGAACCATCTCAAGCCATCCTTCCCAAGGATAGCATTTTTGAAATACTCCATAAATTCTTCCGACAACTCTTTACAATAAGTATGAGTTCCTCTTTTTATAATTTTATCTATCCAATATTCTCTGGGTTGCGGATTTAGATGAAATTCTCCCTTTTCAGGGGATGCTGTAATTACAATCCATTTTCTTGATAAATTTGTCATTGCATTGTATAGCAATTCTCCACCAGCTTCAGAAAGATGTTCTGCAAATTCAATAGATAAAATCAAATCCCTTGGTTCATATACCATAGGTAATGGATATTCTAAATTTGTAAAAACTATATTCTTTCTATCGGTTTTTAATTCATTTTTAACACCAAGATTCCCATCAAAACCAAGAGCATCTATACCCCTATCTATCAATTCCTGAACATATAATCCTGTCCCACATCCAAAATCATAAGCATCTTTTATCTCTCCATTTCCAAGTGTGAGAATCTTATTTATAACAATCCCAACATATATCAATTTGATAGGGTCGGCAGGAAAGAATAATCGCACCCCTTTAAAATCAGGGCCTTTATCTACATATCTTGGAACTCTTTGTAATTTATCTTGTATCTCTTCTAAATGATTCATACTAATTTCTCCATAATATCTATAAGTTTTTGAATTTGAACTTTATTACTATATTCTCTAAGGACAAATTCTCTACCAGCAAAAGCTATTTTCTTATATATAGGATTATTCACATTCTGCAAATATTGCTTAAACTTTTTAATATAATTTCTCTCATTTATAAATATGGCATTTTTACCATCTATAAAACCTAAGCTTCTACAATCATTTTCTTCTGTAACTTCCATAAAAGTTAAACATCCACAGGCAGGCAATTCAAAATACTTATAGACAGAACATACGGTACAAGCGGCTATTGCCGCACGATACTGACCGAGTAATATTGGAAAATCATCATTTATGAAACCATCTTTAACTGTTTTATGATGTACATAAGATAATTTCTTACATTTTTCTCTTAAAATATAGAATGGAGAATTATTAGAGACTCCGGGAAGTAATATAAAATGTTTTTTTCTAATATTAAAATTTGGATTTTGATGTAATTCTTCTGTAATACCAAATATAATTTGATGGTAATCAATATGATTCGGTAAAAACTTTCTGACGTATTTAGGAGACTGATGATTAAAACAAGTAGTTATATTTAATGTTTTACATAAGACTATCCATTCTTCATTTATATCGTGACTATCTGGGGCTCTTGCAATAGATACTCCTGTAATCTTATCTATATTTCTATAAACAGTCTTACGAATATCATAAAAAATAACAACATCAAATTTTGCAAGCTCTATACAATCAAACTCCTTATCTGTTGGAAAGTAGCTCATTTTAATATTAGGATTGTCAAACAATCCCTTCATAAAGAATCTATAGGTATTGTTAGTATACCATCTACCAGTTAATCCTTCATTACTGATATTAAAAACAAAAGCTACTTTTAATTTTGCCATTCTCTTACACACCATTTCATAAAAGTTTCTTTATCTTCCATAAACGGTTTATCAGATAATTTTTGTAAACAACAAGCTACTAAGTGAAAAGTAGGTGCCTTGTCCAAATACTTATTTTGTATAATTTTATAATCATTTATAGCAGCCAGCTTTTCAAAGAATTTGCAATCGTAAGCTATTCCCGTACCCTCATAAGTACCTAACCAATGTCCAATTCTGGGCACTACATGAATAAAAATACCACCTACTTTAACAAGATTATGAATATTCTTCCAACATTCCCATTGAGCGAATTGACCATATTGTTTTGATACTCTATCTGATGTCCCTGCATTAGTTAGTATATCAAACCGACCTTTCCAAAAATCTCCCATAATAGGCTTCGATAAATCAAGAGGAATAGCACCATCCTCTCCATTCAAATCAATAGACCTATGTTTCATCCCTAACGATTCATAATATTGTTTACCAGTTATAAAAGTACATTCTCTTTTTCTTCTAACATCTTCTCGAATATGTTGATTACCTAATTCTACTATCCATTTTTTTTCTAATCCTCCTTCAATAGTATTGCACATTTCATCCATAAAATCTAAAATTCTTGTAGATAATCCCATAATACTATCTTTCAAATTCATTAGTAGTGATTAACTTTGCAACCAAATCAAACATAGTCCGTCCCTTATATTGTGTAGGCACCCATCCGCTTTTTGTAAACTCAAAAATCCGACAATTGGAATACGCATCGAATCCCCATCCTGTAGTAGTTTCAAGAATAATAGGTTTATTCTTTTTATCAAATAAGATGTCCACTCCAAGAAAAACAAAATCAAATTTTTCCGCAAAAGCTCTTGTATATTCTAAAGCCGACTGATGCTCTATACTACTGATTTCTTGAATACATTCCATATTTCCGCTACCAGAAGCGAATGGTATATCAGGTCTATTATATCGCTTCAATATCATAGCATATTTTTTAGCAAGTAGGATAACTCGCCAATCATTTGAATTACCAGGAATAAACTTCTGCCATAATAAATATCCTTTTTGTTTGTTCTTCAACCAACAAGTAATTCCATCCTCTTTAAATACTTTATTATCTTCCTCTAAAGCCTGTTTACGATTTTCTATAAAACGAACATTAGAAGAACCAGCTCCTTCACTTGCTTTTGATATAAAAGGAAACTCTATAATATCTATAATCTTAATTGCTTCCTCAAAATTTGTTATGTACCAAGTCTTCGGCATCCAATCTGGAAAGCTTTTATATTGTAATATTTTATTATCATATAAACGACATTCTACTATTGTAGGAATCAAACATAGATTATTTCTTTTAGTTAATTTTTCAACGAGTTGCTTATTTTGCTCTCTTAAATCAACACCATAGTGAGTCATATGTATAAATACTATAGGATGATTATCAGTAATATCAATTTCCTGTTCTTCAAGAAATATTCGAGAATGAATTCCTAATCGCTGTAAGGAATCAAATAACTTTTGATACCATCCCTGTTTGTCTTTATATACCCATATTCCCATAATTCATTCCAATTCTTTTGTAGATAGCGAGATATTGTTCAGCAAAATTCTTCCAATTATAATGCTTTAACATTATATTTCTTCTTTTAATCTTATCTTGTATAGCTCTTTTTATTCCTTCTTTTATAGCATTAATATTTCTTTCAACAGGAATCACTACTCCTAATGAATCAAGAACCTTCCAATTCCCAACCGTAGTAGTTACTACAGGGAGTCCCATAGATAATGCCTCTAATACTACATTACTACTACCTTCTGCTTTACTTGCTAAAACGAATACATCTAAAGACCTATAAAATTTTGCTATCTCTTCTTGTGGGAAAATCTTAGGATAACAGGAAGAATCTTTCTCGAAAACAATATTAAACAAACCTTGTAATTCCTCATTTAATCTTTGACAAGCAAGTTTTATTAAATCAGTTCCTTTATATAGACGATAAACAGTACTGCTTGTATCATTCCCTACCCACCCTACTCTGATTATTTCTGGCTTAAATAATTCAGTATCTACTCCATTTGGGATAAGGACACAAAGCTTACATTTTTTATATACCATCTCTAATAGTTTTTCATTTTTAGCTATAACAAAATCGGCTTTTTCACATAATCCCATCTCAAAAATTTTTGATAGTATTCTTTCGGAGGTTATTTCAAAACCCCATTTTGTAGTTATATTATTTACTTTGCTATTAGTAACAGGATGATGCATATGTATAATATCATAATCATTAAAATTATCTGGTAAATCCCATTCAAAAAAATCAGTAATATCAAAATACTCTTTTAGATATAAGGCAAGATTCTTAGCTCTATTAGGAATGGCCCAACCCTTATTATTCCCTACTATATTTAATAATTTCAAACCCATTCTTTATGCTCCAAATCTTGTAATAATAAAGACAATAATCTATTATAACCTTGGTAATAACAAATATCACAAACAGAACCATTAAAACACTCTTGTTGTTGATTTATGTTCTCTAAATTCTCACCATCCCCCATAGACATTCGAGAAATAAAATCATTCTTAGTATTTTTAATAGCATATTGAACACCACAACACGGATAGATTTTTCCGTCCGTTCCTATTACAGGTTTTAGTAAACTAATCCAGCATTTCTTTTGGCCTCTCGTTGGTTTTGCTCTATCCTGATAAACTACCTTCTCATCTATTCCTCTTAATATCCGCCGAGTGTGTTTTATTATTTTCTTATTAGGATGAAGAATATCTGCAACTACTCTGATATGAGTGAAATCTTTTGCATTTGCAAATTGAACAACCTTTTTCAAATCCCCAAAATTATTTTTTCTTCCTTCATTTGTAGCTACAAAACTAAAAGCCCAATCCGTGTCTGGAAATTTTTCTATTGCCGCTTCTATCCCCTTAATATATTTGCTACTAAAGGAACGGTCTGAATCAAAAGAGATTCTACACCATCTAACGCCTTCCTCTAATTTAGAAATAGCTATTCCATTAGTAACTAATCCGACAGAAATATCTAATCTTTTACATTCCTTAATAATATCATTTATATCTGGATGTAGTAGAGGCTCCCCTCCACCTGTTATAGTAATTGCTCTACAACCAACTTGTTTTGCCTGTTGTAAGATATAAAGAATTCTTTCTAAAGAGAGTACAAGACTTTTATCTTTGTCCCTACAAGAGCAATAAGTACAAGTAAGATTACATTTATTAGTTACTGATAATTGTAAATGTCTTAATAGAATTCGTTTGTGTTCTAAAATTCCATCTACTAATTCTCTATCATGCAATAACTTAACTGGAATATCTATATCAGCAGATGAGTATGAATTCTTTTCCATTTAATTATCCTTTTAATTAACTTTCCAACCTATTTCTTTTAACGTCTTTTCCTTAAATACTTTAGCATTAATTTTCTCTGTCTCTTTATCTTTAATAGTATTTGTACTCTTATGAAATTGATGAATAACAAAAGGAAACTCTTTTGGATTTGGTACAATAATCTCCAAATTCGATTTTTTTATTCGATGCCAAAACTCCGTATCATCATAATCACTTCCATTTCTATACCTCTCATCAAATCCACCAAATTTTTCTAATAATACCTTCCTTGAAATAGCTGCCGTAAAGTGTGGAGACCAGGACCTAAATTCTGGATGACAATACCAAATATTCCCATCTAAAATTCTCTGTTTATTTATTTCCTCTAAACCACCACAAACTTTTATAAGGGATTGTTGTAATTGAAAAATAGACAAAAGATGAAAATCAATCCCTTCAAATTTTTGTATATTCTGTTCTGTTAAGGCATAGCAAGACATACTTATATATTTTTTATTAGAAACATTCTCTTTAATATAAGACAATACATCCCCCACATGAATACACTCAGGACTCTGTATAACTATTGTATCACCATGAGCTATCTTAAATCCTATATTAAAAGGAACACAAGGATTCCTCCATTGTTTTTGTGTGTTCTTTATCTCTTTTACTTGGATATCCATACCAAACATATCTGGTATATCAATAATCCTTTGGCTTTCATCACTCGCATCATCTACTATAATAATCTCTAAATCCTTTTCTGTGGATTTACTTATAGTATATAGAGTACGAATTAACTGTTCTCGTCTATTATAATAAGCCATTACTATTGAAATCATTTTAGGAATCCATTCTCTTCTTAATATGTATGCAATACCAAGTAGCAGTATTATTAGTACCGCATAGCCACGGTTCAGAACACCAGGTAATATCTCCCCCAGCCTTATGTACAATTATTGCCATTTCACGTTTTGACCTTACCACCCCACCTTTCATCTGTGAATTTGGATAATTAAAAGGCATACGAGGTATATTCAAAGGAACATCCGGTTCTCTTGATGTATTATTTGCAAATTGCATAGCAAATATCCCGCCTGGTTTTAGTCCCCTTAATATTGCTGCTATTTGCCATTGTAAATCATAGTCCGTCATATGTTGAGCAACTAAATGAGAAGTAGCAAAATCAAAAATACTATGTGGAATATCATTTATTTTATCTGCTAAGTAAAATCCAGTAGCATATTCCTTAACTATTTCAAATGCTTCTGGACATATGTCTAAAACATGAACATCAAATCCTTTTTCACACAATTCTTTTACTTCATAACCAAATCCTATACCTACAACTAAAACACAACCACCTTTTTCTACTTCTTTATTTATGTTCAATCTGTCCCACACTCCTTTTGGGTTAGAGCCAGATAGATAGTTTTGACTCTTCTCCTTATGCATTTTTTTCCACCAGTTCATTACTTCTTTCTTATTTGCTTGTTCCATGTCCCTATCTTTCCTCTCTGGGTAAAGTCCCATTTTCTTTCTTTGTTCACCTGTCATATATCTATGGTATTTTTTTACATATTGATAATCTAATGATTGTGAGGTAGCTGCATCATAATCATAAAAATATAAAATCTTATCTATACGCACCTGATTTTTAATATCTCTCCAAGCAGATTCTACCCATACAATATCCTCTTTACGAATTAAATCAGGAAAAGCATGTTTCTCCATTATCTTTCTATTCCACACCATCGTATGAGCAGGCTTACCATACCAAGGGGTAGTTTCTGTGTGTCCTTTTACTTCAAATTCAATTCCATATTTACAAGGAAAAGAATAAGACTTGACATTATCATCAAGAGAATTGCTTATAGTGCAAAGAGAGTCAAATACAATACAATCAGCATCTTTATTTTCATCTATAGTTTTAATAATAGACGATACATAATCTGGGCTTACCCTGTCATCATCATCTACAAAAACTATAAAATCTCCTGTTGATAATCCGATTAAATCATTTCGTTTTTTACCTATTGACTGCATTTTATTGTCGGTGAAAACCAACAATTCAATATCTCCCCTCTCTAATTCTCCTATCTGATAATCCAATTCCTCTAATATTCGATAAAGAAAATTTCCAGTCCTTATTGGAAGGGATGGGATTAGTATAGATAATTTCATTTTATTTCCTTAAATTTATCCAAGACTTTTTGAGCAAAATGACTATAGGTATTTTCAAATTTCATAAAATTAGATTCATTCATAATATTATTGTACTTTTGAGATATAGCTGCTCCTGCATACCAATGGATTCCTATACATTTATCTGGTAATTTTATATGTCTTTCTCCAAAAACCTTTTCCATTTGATTCCATAACCACGGATATATCCAGGACATATCTAAATTATAAAATTTAAGTTCTTTATAATGCTTTTCAAATGCTCTATAGCTTAAATATATTTCCATATCCGGACGCAATAACTCTCTACTCCATCCATGTATAGACTGTACCCCTGCTGATTGATATTCCTTCGGGTCATAATTCTTAAAAGTATGTTGATAGATATCTCTAAAAAAATTATTATTACCAGAAGAACCAAGCAATCCAATAGAATAATAACTATGATGGGCTATCACTACATCTGACTCTCGGCAATATAAATAAAGTATTCTTATTGGTTTTACAAAGAGAACATCCAGGTCACAATAAAATCCAGAAATATTTGCTAATTGATTCCATTTGAAAAAATTACTCTTATGGGATGCTCCTACAGTAGCTGGATTTACTCCTGGAAAACTATCCGTTAATTCCCAATTTACTATTTCAATATCTAAATCTTTTATTTTTTCAAAGTAATCTTGTCCAATAAAATTATGAAAATCTTGCGTAGGAGTATCCAACCAAGTTTTAGTTATGGCTCCGTTTGGTTTTACTAAAAAGAGAATCATTTTCCAATCAGGATTTAACATCCTAAATGAATATAATGTCATATAACGCATCCAAGAGATTTGGGAATTACCCCAAAAGAAGTGCATTACTTTTTTTATACGGACTAAACTTTTTCCCATATTCCTTTTCATATTTCGCTTTCAGTTTATAAAATAAATTATGATTAGTTTGACTTCTCATACCCTTTGTTTGTAGTGAATCCCCAAATCTTGTATGTTGTTGATGAACGGTAAAACCAATATCTTCAGAAATAATTTCTATATACAAACCCATTATTTTAATTCTAAGGAAGAAATCATTATCATCATAAGCGAAAGCATC
>Ga0307376_10006605_pt1 | contig 10246 bp, 13 predicted proteins | sample TR2MG_FD_202536 | JGI IMG/M metagenome (GOLD analysis project Ga0307376, IMG submission 202536) | Soil microbial communities from Risofladan, Vaasa, Finland - TR-2 | ecosystem: Environmental > Terrestrial > Soil > Coastal area > Acid sulfate soil | place: Finland: Risofladan, Vaasa | collected...
GTTATCTGATAAGTTAAATACTTTAGAACCACCTAATGCAACCATATTACCTTGAGCATCAGATTGAGTCACACCACGGTAATACTTTACCCAATATGAACCATCTTTCTCATTATATACTTTAGCGCTAATTTCTCCAGCTTTATTTAAAGCCTCAGGATAAGTTTTAATTTGGTCACCTGCAGAAGCGATTGATGAAATCATATTTTCTACATGCTTACGATTATCTTGCATCCACTTCTTGATGCCGATTACTACGTTTGGCATTTGAGAACTATACTCAGCAGTAGATACAATACGTACCAATCCACCTTTTGATTCAGCAATCATAACGTCAGCAGGAGTCCAAGTAGTAGAGCAATCTACTGTTACTTTTTTCTTCTCGCCAGTTTTTGTTGTTTTTCCAGTTTTAGCATCTGTTTTTACAATAGCTCTTTCTTCTGAATATCCTGTAATGTATTTCTGAGCAGCATCAATAAAGTCATTAGCTGCAACGAAATTCATAGCCTCTGGATTATATGTTTTCTCATCTGTATTTACAGCTATACCATTATCGGCACACCATTTAATAACAATATTCCAATCGCCATCACGAAGAACAGCTGAACATAACATACCTTTTGCAGATTGTGGATTTTGCTTCACTGAAGGAGGTGCCATGAACTGGTCTTCTCCATTTGATTTACCGCAAGAGTAAACAATTTGAGCAGTGTACTCATCACCTAATTTAGATAATTCACTATTAACGCCAGCTAACCAAGCAGGAGCGCCATCACCCATAATAGCAATGAAATTTGTACCTACAGCGGTAGAGGGATTGTTTTTATAATCATTGGCGAACTTAATTAAGTTTGCAGCCATTTGATTACAATCATCTTGACGCTTAATTGTAAGATTTACATTATTCTTTTCCATTAATGAGCCTTTAGTAGTTTGTGGGCCACCATTTGCTAACATTAAACCCATTTGCGAGTTCCATGCCATAGCTTCAAATGTAATACGTGGAGCATTAACATTTGCTACATCAGCAGTTGGTAATCCAGCGAACTCTACATTTCCACCCTTAACATCTTTAGGCGCATCAGGAAGAACAACTGTGTTAACCTGAACTGTTTGTTTCACTTCTTTAGAGAAGATGTATTCAGAATCAACGAATAACCATTTTAGACCAAAAAGACCTCCAACGATTAATAATGCCATAATTATTTTAGCACTTTTCTTTACTTTTAATTTACTTTTTTCCATTTTACTTGTTTTTGTTTTTTTTAGTTTAACTTATTTGTTATTACGATTTTTATACGTTTAAATTTTAAAAAGGTTTCTTGTTTTTAAAAATATTTTTTGTTTTCAGTACCGTTGCTGCTAGAACTTTTTGTTATTTCAACTGGCTCTGGAGTGTTGAACTTGTTTAAGATAGCATAGTTTTCACTTCCAACATTTAAGGCTTTTTTAGTTCCAAAAATAGTGTCCATACCTTTCTTATCAAATTCTTCCAACATCTTCATTCCGTTTTCTTCATATAAAGCATTTTCTAAATCAACACTATTAATAAAGTCGGTAGATGCTTCTAACATTCTGTCCATTTCACCAACTTTAAATCCGATGTCATCAACAACAAATTCCATTGCTTGGTCAAATATCATTCTCTTATCATCATTACCTTGAATAATATTTAAAGCAGATTTCATAACAGAATGACTCTTTGTAATAGCCTCACGCTCTTCTGTTTTAATTTCAACTTCCATCTCAGTATTCTTAATCATGATTTCAGAGTAATATTTCATCTTGTTTAAAACTTTAAGCAAAATATTCATCTTAGCAGAAAGAGCTTCTAGTTTTGAAATATATTCTTCCAATCTCATAGCTTGCATAGCATGTAGCTTAACTTCAGCTTCTCTACCTGGCATTTTTTTAGCCTGATTAGCAAGTCCGATTTGCTTTTTTTGCTCCTCTTTTCTGGATGCAATTTTTTTGTCAATCTTTCCAAGCTGACCGCCTAATTCAATTATTTGTTGAGACATTTTTCCGAGCTTTTCCTTTATGTCTTCAACATAACTTCTTAAAATAGCAATTGGATTTAATTCAATTACCATTCCAGTAAAAGCTCTCATTAACCCTTTGTATAAATACCATACAGTTGATGTGAATTTTTTATTCATTAACAATGTAATTATTGTAAACAAACCAATTCCCATACCAATCATGTAGTACATATTTTCCATCAAAGTTATGATGGCAGGAGCAGCTTTATAAAGAGCAAAGCCCCCTATTCCAATTAGCGCTGCCATTACTAACATTCCTGGTTTACCCTCTGGTCTTTTCCAAAAAGACGTAAGAGATTTATTGTTTTCGGCCATTTTCTTTTTTTACTTTAAGTTATTATTAAATGAAATTTTGAATGTTTTGTTTGTCGGCATTAATCTGAGCCTTCACAGCTTCAAGTGTAGCTTTAAAGTTTTTAGCAGTACTTTCAATATTAAATTTATATTGTTGTGCTTCCACATTTACTTGTCCTATTTCGGTTTGTAGGGCATTTATTTCTGCCTGCGCTCTTTCAATAGCCTCTCTCTTATTTGCAATTTCTCCTTCTTTGTTTTTTACCACATCAATACGAGCATTAACTTGAGCTTCAATTTCCTTGCTCATTTCAACTTCAAATTCTTTTGCTTCAGAATCCAATTTCTCAATATAGAAATCTGCAGTTGTAAGTAAATGTTCTTTTGTAATTTGTGAATTTGCACCTAATGTAGCAAAAGCAGATTGGTACTTTACTTGTTCAGCCATACCTGGAATGTTATCCATAGCTCTTTTTGCTTTGGAAAATTCTAAATAATCAACACCTTCAATGTTGTTATCTTCTATTAACTTTATAAAGCTGCTATAAAATTTTTGGTCAAATACACCATTAGCATTTGGTATATTTAAATTTACTTGTGGGTTTGAATTATTAGATTGTGTATCAGAATACACAAACTTATTAACCGCACCTTCTACTTGAGCAGAATCTGAATTATCTTGTGATACTTCAGTTGATTCAGTTTCTTCAAACACTAAATTGCTTAGCTTTTTAAATAGACCGCCACTCGATTTTTTTACATTTTCTTTATCTGACATTTTTTTATATTTTTAAATTTTACAGTTTTTATACGCACAAAAATAAGAAAAGTTGCAGACTCCTGCAACTTTTTCTTTAATATTCACGAAATAAATTTATTTTATTTTAATAAATCCTCTAATTTATCTGGCAAAACAAGCTTACAAGTGTCATTTTCGACAATTATAGGAATACGTATTGTTCTCTTTGTAGCAATTATACGTGCATCTGGATAGTTTAAAACAGTTATATCATCTTCTTTATATGAACTTTTTAATTTTCCAAGCTCATATCCAAACTTAAATTTATTTTCATAAAATTCAAGAATCTTTTTTTCACCATGTTTTTTAATTGACTCAGCACTAGTAAACTTTAACATATCTTTAAATTTACCTTGAGTATATAGTGCTTTAAAATAATTTCCAAAATCTGAACCATATATAATAGCTGGATTGCTAAAAGCGCCTTTTTGAGCAAAAGACCCCAAGGTCAAACCCAATGTAGCGATTAATATTAAGATTACTTTTTTCATATTTACTCTGTTTTTATCTTATTATACGTTATCTTTTATAAAAAGTTTCATATTATTTATAATAAAATGAAAAAAGAGATTAAAAAACTGGAACTCAAGAAGTTATTCAAAGAATTTGGATTCCTTAAAATGGATGAAGAATATAAGAATGAAATTCAGAACGCATATGGTTCTGAGTTCGAAGCTGCTTTGCGTAAAGTTTTTAAAGACCACCCAGAAGTCGATGCTGAGTTCAATAACGGTATGGAAGCATCTCTTTCTCCCTCAAATACAACAGAACTACAAACTGAAAGCAATGTAAAAAGAATAGGTATTGAGATATACAATCCAAATGATTGTAATATAGAAATATATACTGGAAGTACAGCTGGAAGTTTCTTTAATTCAAAAAATTCTGATGGCACTCCAAAAAGTGATGAGCTTAAAAAATTATATAGGAAAATTGCTACAAAAACCCATCCAGATAAAGTAAATGTTAAATACTTAAATGATTTATATTTAAAGGCAAAAGCAGCCTATCAAGTAAATGATATATTTACACTATATCTTATATGTAATGACCTAGATATAGAATATTCTTTTCCAAAAGAAGAAGTCTCTAAATTTAAAATAACAATAAAGGAATTAAAATTATCTAATTCAATTGCCGAACAAACTTATTTGTGGGCATGGATAAATGAAGAAAATGAAGTTCTAAAGAAAAACATATTGCTTCACTTTATAGCTCATGCATATAAGCCACGTGTTTAAGACTTAACTATTGCATTTTTAGACCAAAAATCTACGCTGGCTAAATATTTTTCTCTGTCCAGCTTAACGCCACTACCACCCTCTTCTACTCCAAGTGCATTTCGCATCATTGTTATAGGTTGCATTGGTTCTTCATTTGGATGTGTCTGGCCAAGAATTGCAACAACACCCCAATCAGCATCAAAATACAAAGGTTCATCTTTATACTCACTTGCTGAATGTTCTTTAACTATTTGTTCTTGTGAATAAACTACAATTATTAAATAAGAGGCAATTGGTGCAGATAAAGGTAGCTCAAACCACCTAGACATTACAGGTAATTCTTTTTCAGTACGAGCTGAATATCCATGTCTAAGATATTGATAGTTTGAAATATCAATTGGAAGTGAGCCCACTTTTGCTAATGTAAAATTATCAATTGCAATTAATTTACAAAACGGAGCGTAGCCATCTATTATTTTTACCAAATCTGAATCTACCTCTTTCTGAAGGTATGCTTCAAATTCCTCTGGTGTTCTATCTAAAATTTTTGTACCACCTGATTTTGGCTCAAAATGACGCTTAGCGAAATCTGTTATTTTTATTTTTCCAAACATATTATCCTATTCTAATTCCAGTTATTTTTTGTAATTCTTTTTTTTCTTCTTTTGACAACTTCTCTCCGTCTTGCATTTTTTCAAGTAGCTCTAAAGCCCTCTCTTTTTTTTCTCTCTGCTTTTCTAATTTTTTAAACTCTGCAGCAGAAACCTTGATTGCTTCTCTTATTGTAAAAGTCCAGTCAGAATTATCGCATCTGTCAATTAATTCATCATCCTTAAGTCGTTTTGTAGGAAAAGGAAATGCTCCAGCACTCCATTCTTCACCATCTTCATCTTTGGATAATTTCTGAAAACCATCTTCTCTCAAATTATCATCTTCATCATAATAAAGAATGTGAATAACAGTATCTTCTGGAAGTTCTTTTATTTGTTTAAAAGTCAAAATATTTCCAGCCTTATAATTTATTATTGGCTCAGGAAAATTCGCTTCAAATATTTCTTTTCCCAATTCTTCCCCGACAATATTGCCGAGCATTGATTTGATTTCTTTTTTGAGTTTACTCATAGTAATTATTAGCCTTACCGTATTTATACGACAAAGATAGTAATTAGTTTCAATAAGTAAAATATTATTTTATTACATATACATATTTCCCATTTTCTAGCTGGGTCAGATGTTGTGGTGACCTAAATAAATTTGGCCCATAATATGTTGTATCGGCTGATACAAAAAATTCGACAATCTCGTTGTCTCTTTTCTTTACTTTGCACATCCAACCATTTCTGGTTTTTCTAGCATCTTCTACTGCTTTTAATTCGTAGTTCTCTCCGTTTCTTGATGCGCATTCATAGAATACGTCTCCTTTTTTTAAATTTTTTAATTCTAAATAATAATCAGTCCAATCTTCTCCATAGTTAAATAAATCTGGAGGAAGCATTTTAATTCCTTTTTTCATAATCATTAATTTTGTTATTGTTAAGTCCTTAAGTTATTTTTTTTAACAATGTTTATAAACATATTAAAAGAACGTTTTTGTTAATTATAAATATAGAGAACTTTATTAAAATTATAAAAAAGTTAATAAAAAAAGCCCAAAATAGGGCTTTTATCAATCTGATTATCAACTATTTATAACTAACTGACTAGCATCTCAGTAGATGCGAGCATAGCATTATAAAGTTGTATTTGGTTGGTCATAACGAACTTAATGTTTTCATACACTGGTTGTTGTTCTGGAAAACTCCTTCTTCCAGTCTTTAACATCGGTACAGTTTTTTCAAGAGTTTCTTTAATATAAGATTTTTGCTTTTCTGGTTTAAATCCACCAAGCATTGTCATTAGATTGTGAACTCTATCAAAACCTTTTGCTGCAGATGCTATTGGGCAAGTTGCAAGAACTTTATAATATATTTCATCTGGAATTCTCATGCCATCAACTACTTTTGACATTTTAAGAGTTGCATCACCAATCATTACACCAAACAATTCAACAAGCTCTTTGTGAGTAACATTTTTATCTTCAATAATATCATGTAAAAATATAGTGCAAATAGTTTCTTCTGGAAACATCAAAAGGTCAACCATAGTAATGGCATATAAAGCCTGACTTACCTGATGAGAAAATTCTGGCTGCCCATCTTTTCTGATTCCGTTGTGACGTTGCTCAGCAAAGTCCATTGCACGTAAAGCTCTGTAATACTTTCTTCCTTGCAAAAACGCACGAAGTGCAATTTTCATCTTATCATAGTTTTGTGTCATGATTTCTTGATTTTATATTCAACTAATAATTTTATTGACATTGATTCATCTGATTTTTTTTCAGCTAAACCTTTTTCGATATACCAATCAGCACGCTTTGAGATGAAGCTAGTTATTAACTCCCCAGATTTAGAATAAACCTTATACGTGCTATTTGTACTTGTACTCATATTTTTCTTATACGAATATAAGAATAAAAAGTTACATTATTCTATTTTATTTCCGAATTGGTCAAAATCTTTTTGGTAAGGAAACTTATTTGGAATACCAGGATATGACCTAATAGATGGTGTAGTTATATTACCTTGAAAATCCAACTTCTCCTCTAAAGATGATGGTGTTCTATACATCAAATGCATATGTTCAAAGTCTTTATTTTTTCCTTTATTCATTATAAACCCAAAAGACTTATACCAATTTTTTAATTGATTTGTACTCATTCCGCCTTTTTTGTAGGCATCAGGAGTTAGGATTATTATTAAATTATTTCTATCAGCATAATCAATTATTTGTTTCATAAACTCAGTAGCATATCCACGTTTTTGATACTCTGGGAATATTTCCACTTTAGTGACAGTTAAATATTTTTTCTCTCTTCTATTGTGCATATAGAAATCTCCAACAATTTTATCTCCCAATAAAATATCCATATTCTCAAAATCAACTTTTATCTTTTCTTTCTTTATATCATTTTCTTTTAAAACAACATTGCCTTCTCCAATTTCTCTTATTACTCCTCTAACAACAATTTTATTTATTGGTTGCCAATTTTCTATTTCCTTACTATCAGCAGGAGCGCCACCAATACTTCCATTATATCCAATTGTAATGTGAGGCATTTCATTTTTTGAATAATATCCAGATGCAAGCAATGCAATTGCTTTATCCGATATGCCAATCATTTCTAATGTTAATTCTATCTCTCTATTTAAATCTCCTCTAATTCTTAAACTCTGAGGGAATGCGCCCTGGCCAATTGTCATATGATAATGAGCTGGAGAGTTCCAGTCTTTAGGTACATATTTATTTGCAATGTCTATTATTTTTTGCTCCTCTGAAGGCTCTTCAATAACGACAGCATAATATATAACAGGAGGATAATCTTGTTTTGTTTTTTTTGTTTCTTCAGATTCCTTTAATATCTGCCTAACTATTTTTCTAATCTTGTCCATGTATCCCTTTCATAGCTTCAAAAAAAGCAAACCTTTTTTCATCAGTAAAACTCATATCAATTTGCTTTTTATTAAATATTTTTTTACCATCAGTATTTTGAGCATTTTCTAAAACTACTTTTAAAAAATTATCATCTCCAGTATATTGATGTTCTATTATAAAATTAGTGCCAAATGTTTTATTGAACTCCTCTACTAAGTTATTAAATTCTTTTAATTCAGGCAAATTTTTATTGCTCATCAAATCAAATGCAGATGCTTTATTTTCTTTAATAGGCAAATCAAATGAAAATAAAACATATTTGTATTTAATCGGACTGTTCAAAAATATACTATTCAATAACTTTGATTCATTTACTTTAATCTTTCCACTACCTTCAACAAAATACATCAACCACTCATACATAAAATCTGGAGTATCTCTTTCGTGTATTCGCTCAATACTATCATTCATATTTTCATTCTCCAATTCTTTTAGAGATTTACTTCTAAATTTAGGTTCTGGGTTCATAGGATATAACCTACCACTTTTATCTTTAGGTAAGTCTCTTGCATCTGTAAACTGAGCATTTGCTGCATCTAATGTTCCTCCAACCAACTCTTGATGAATTCTTTTCATCTCCTCAACTGTAGTCTCTGGAGCTTTCTTATCCGAATAAGTATTTTTAATTGATTTTATACTTGGTACTGGTATTCCAGTTCTCTTAGACGCATAATCAAAATCTTTATCACTCAAAGATTCATCTTCTATATTTATAAAATCATCAAGAAAGTGTTTTTGAAATTCATTTAACGGCCATTTCAAATGGTCGAATTTTTTTGTTACTGGCTTTTGTCCATAACCTTCATTTAAAGATTCAGATACACCAGCATCCATAAAAAACATAGAGCCAAAAGACCTTTTAAAAGGAGTGATTGCAACTGGAGAAAACTTTTTCTTCTTTTTTTTCTTCTTCAGCTTTTTAGTCTCCTCTTCCAATAATCTTAAAATATTATTTATGGAATCTTTTTTGTTCATTTTTTTTATGAAAGAGCTACTTGTATATTTGAGTCTTTTCCATATAAATTTAAAAGCTCATTTTTTAGTTCATCATCAATAGCAACAATGTCTAGTCCATTTTCCCATCCATTAACACCTATTCCTCTTGACATGCTTGACGCATTATCATTTACGAAATTATCAATAACAAAACTATCAATATCCCAATCATCAGAATAATCGTGCTCTGGCCCATCTTCCCCTCTTTCTGTATTTATAATCTCCCTTTGAGCATATGGTTCAAAATCAGACCTATCTAGACTATTGAAGTAAAATGCATGCTTGGCACCATTAACATCCTTTAAAATAGCCAATTCTCCAGGAAAAACAGCAATTGTATTAAACTCCTTATTCTCTGGCTCTGAAACACTCGAATAAGATGGTTCTTTTTGATTCCACGGTGCCGATGAATCAAACTGAGCTCCAGCTGGATAGTTTTCCTCTATTATTCTTCTAATTAACTTTCTAATATTCATGATAATAAAACTTTCTAATAAATAGGCCCAAAAACCAAAAAAGCCTGGCAAAAGTCAGGCTTTCTATTACCAGCAATCATATCTTGCCGAGTGACGGTGAGCATATCTGTATTCGTAATTATCCATATCTTCACCACCGCTCATGATATTTCTGTGCAATGTTTGTTTACCATGTCTTCTATCAGAACGAGAATAGAACACACGGTCCTCTTTTGGAGCGCCACTGTAACCACGCCAAATGTGAACATTCCAGAATTTTTTAGAGTCAAGATAGTCATCTAGCTCATCAATTTCAGCTTCAAGTACATTATCGTGCTCTTTGTAGTGAGTAATCCAACGAGATTTGATTTTATCTACAAAATAGTAAGGCGGAGCTGTACAGGCATATAATTTTCTAAATGGGCTCCAGCGCTTACTGTAAGGGCTAATTTCAGAAAAATACTTTCTAACAGCAGGGTTTAAATTTTTGTAGGTTTCTTCAGAAATTTCTCCAAAAGCAGGATAGAGATATTCATATTTACCTTTGCCTAATTTTCTTTTGAATGATTTGTCTCTGGCCCATATTCTGTGACCAACCAATTCTAAACATTCACGGAAAACCCAAGCATCAGAACGATTTTTAATATCGTCTCTAAGGTCATGAAATCTATAATAGCCGTCCTTGTAAGGCACGTCAAGTTCAACCCAGTTTTGATTACGCTGGATTTCATAAAGCTCGCTAAGTTGTTCTTCAACAGCGAGTTTCTCTTTGTAGAGAGGGTGTTTTGAGTTCATACGATTGTGATTTTAATTACTTCACAATCGTCCAACTCCTCCTGCAGTACCGTTTAAAACTTGATTCATACTAATTGAATTTTAAATTATATTATAAATATACAACATTTT
>Ga0307376_10006606_pt1 | contig 10242 bp, 10 predicted proteins | sample TR2MG_FD_202536 | JGI IMG/M metagenome (GOLD analysis project Ga0307376, IMG submission 202536) | Soil microbial communities from Risofladan, Vaasa, Finland - TR-2 | ecosystem: Environmental > Terrestrial > Soil > Coastal area > Acid sulfate soil | place: Finland: Risofladan, Vaasa | collected...
AGCACTTGTAACAGTTTAATCTGCGCCGAAGGCGTTATGGTGCCGATCTCATCCAGAAACAGGGTTCCATTTCTGGCAATCTCAAACTTACCCAGTTTTTTTTTGAACGCACCGGTAAAAGCGCCTCTTTCATGGCCGAAGAGCTCGCTTTCTAACAGAGTCTCCGGAATAGCTCCGCAATGGACGCTGATGAACTGAGCATTTTCCCGGTTGCTGTGTCTGTGTATTAATTTTGCCAAAACACCCTTCCCGGTTCCTGTTTCACCGCTCAGCAAGACGGTTGTTTTTGTCGGCGCAACCCTATGAATCTTTTTAAAAACTTCTTCAACAGTGCCATTTTTGGTATGAACCATTTCCAGCGAATCCGATCTCCAGAACTGTTCTCTGAGATAATCGAGTTCAGATTGCTGAATAATGGATTCGCTTATGGCTTCAGTTACCAGTTGAACCTCGTCCGGATCCAACGGGTATGTCAGGTAATCGCTGGCACCGGCTTTTACGACTTTGACCACCTCCCGGATCATGTCGGAACTGGCCATGACGACGATTTCAATGGTCGGGCATAACTGTTTTAATGGCTGCAACACCTGTGTATAGTCATTGCCTTGAGTCGACTGAAGGAGGATTTTTAGATCAATAAAAACAAGATCGTATCGTTTTTTTCTAAGGATTTTTAACACTTCGTTTTTGCCAGTGGTTCTATCGACGCAACACCCCGAGTTAAAGGCGGTGTGAATTTTTCTGTAATCTTCAGGCTTTTCCGAAACAACTAGAACAGATCTCATGTGTTTCTCCAAAACATCTTGATTTTATCGGGAATAACCTTCCAAAACTCAATTCCATATATCAGAAACGGATTTTTATTATAGAACACCATTTAAATCAAACATAAAAAGAATCCATTCACAAAAAAAATGATCTTCTTGAAATCAAAACCACGGTTGGCAAATTAAACTAAAGAGGATCACCTCCCGATTAGTTGTAGTTAATTAGGGTAAAATAAGTGAGTCATCTCCTATTGAGCAGGTGTGATCTCAGAGGGTTCAAGGATTCGAGGGTTCGAGAAAAATGCTAAAGAATTACAAAGATTTGAAAGTCTGGCAAAAGCCATACGAACTCTGTTTAGAGATATATAGAATAACAGCAAAATTCCCAAGGGAAGAAAGATACGGTCTAACTTCACAGACAAGAAGATCTGTTGTGTCTATTCCTTCTAATATAGCAAATTGAAAAAGGTGAATTGGGCTGATTAATAAGGACGGAAATTTCGAGGGCGGTCCGGTTGAAAACCCGAGAAAGCGACCGTACTGTTTTTATTGAAGCTCCCTGCAGCTTGTTGGAGCGAAGTTTACCCCTTAAAACCTATGGGTATTTTCTGTTTAACTGGGGCGGAAATCCCGTCTTGCGGGGGTGCAGGGAGCTTCAATGATTATCCTTCGTTTTCCTCGTACGCGCCGATTCTGTGATGACAGGACGGGCAGAAAAAATAATTCGGATAGGGATCATTCCCACAGATTCTACATTTTCTTCCTGAATTAATACGCTTTTTTCTGTAGCTTTTATAATTTTCCTTGGGTTTGGTGTTTCTTGGGCTTTTAGGTTTTACGGATATTAAGGTTCTTGATGTTTTCTTTTCCTCTGTAAATGATGATTTCATTTTTCCAGCGCCTCCATCTTGGTTTTACAACGAATACAAAGGGTCGTTACCGGTCTGGCCTTGAGGCGTTCAATTGCGATCTCATTTTCACAATCCTCACAAATTCCATAATTGCCGTCTTCTAAATTTTCGAGTGCTCTTTGGATCTTGCGAATAAGCTTGCTTTCCCTGTCCCTGATTCGAAGCATTGTACCACGTTCAGATTCAAACGTTGCACGGTCCAAGATATCCGCCGATCTCTCGCTATTGTCTACCAAATCTCTAACCGTAAGATCCGCCTGACCCAAAAGTTCCTTCAATTGTTCGGTCAGCAATTGCTTGAAAAAATTATGGTCTTTATCTCTCATGGTGTTCTTCTGCCACCTCTATTTTATTGAGGGGTTTTAAGCAGCCTGACCCCTTTTCTGTGTGGGAAAATATTTTAAATCTGAATGGCCAAAAAGCGTGCCGCAAAAACAGGAAAAGTTGGATGCCAAACGTTCCGCGATCTTTAGGGGGTTTAAATGATGCAATTACTTTGCCAATCCAACACCGACGGTATCAGATCATAGCGTTTAACGATTATGGAAAAAAGCCGCGCAAGGGTTCCTGCGGTATATCAACACAAATGATTTCTAAACGATATTAGTTTTTTCTCCACGCATCCATTATAAGCTGCGGTAATGGCGCTACCGGTTGAAGTTCAATCGAGTTGAGCAGGATTTATTCGATGCCGAGGCCTGCTCAGCAAAAAATCCATTATCCTTTTTTTACCAGTGGCGAGTTCGGAATATTCAGTTCCGAGTTTACACGAAATCGGAACTCGGAATTCTTGTTTAACACATGTCCAGCCTCTGGTTGCGCCGGGGAACAAAAAAACCAGGTTGAATCTCATGGCGTGTAAGATTTTACCAACGGCAGCAAAGGATTCAATCTATTGAATTAGTTAGGGAATCCTTTTTTTTAATGCCAGACAAAACCGGCGAATCCAAATTTGGCATATTCGTTGCTTTTTTATTTTTACGCTATTTAAGCAAACCAGGCGGATAGCATCCTTTTCATGAGGAGAATCCATTGAAAACCAAAGACAACACTCAGCGAACCGTCACCGGCATTCTTATCCCTGAAAAATGGGATGATAAAGAGAATATTGTTGGTGTTTCCATACAGGCCTTTGATGAAAATGAATATATAGTTAAAAGTTTCCAACAAGGAAACAACTTATTCGACTTCATCAATGAAAAAGTGAAAGTTACCGGTCATGTGTTTAAAATATCGGACGGAAAGTTCACCATCGACGTAAACCGCTTCGAAGTATTAAACAGTTAATAAGAATCCAAATGCTGTTAGAAAAAAGTGGTTCCCTCAATAATTTCAATGAACTGCAACCGCTTGCCCAGTTGAATTTCGGAGATCCAACTGGGCAAGCGGATTCCCCGCAGTTTGTCGGAGCAAAACATAGATCCCTTCTCAAAGGGGCTGCAGGAAACTTCAATGGTAAAAAGATCGATTTTCGGATTTATTACCCACCATTAACCATTATATAAAAAATAGAAAAAAACTTATGGAAAATTTAATCCTTGCTTGTATCCAATGTCAGGAAAATTTCGAATTCACGATCGACGAACAGGAAAAGTTCGAGCAAAGGGGATTTGACCTGCCGCGGCGCTGCCCCCAGTGTCGCAAGCATAAATCCCGGGATATCGAACACCCGGAACCTCGGAACCCTAAAAATAAAAAGAAGCATTACCGGCAAAAATTCGATGGGTTTATCGATTGATCGCAATCAAAAGGTTTTTAAAGTCTACTTTCAAATCTTTGTAATTCTTTAGCATTTGCACTCGAACCCTTGAATCCTGGAACCCTCTGGGATCACCCCTACTCAATTGGAGATGACCCACTTATTTTACCCTAATTAGTGTCCATCCACAATTGTTAAATAGGCACGTTGCGTTTCCAATTCATAAATGAGCAATTTTTGTCTGGATCAAGGCCGCACAAGGGTTTTCGGTGAGGCATACTTCCTGTATGCCGCAGCCGGAAACCCGCGGAGAACGCAGATCCGGGCAAAAAGGGCCATTTATGGATGGAAACTAATTAACTACAACTAATAGGGAGATGATCCATAAAATATAATACATATTGACCACAATAGCTACAATGTAACATAATTATATTGGCCCATGAAATCAAACGTTCTATTAAGAAAATTTTTGTTCTTAAGAAAAAATATCTTACGCTATTGCAGTTCAAATTAGGAGATTGTATGAAAAAAAAAGACACCGAAAATGGCAAATACGTAAAAAAAGAGACCCTGCTGATTGTCGCTTCCATTGCCCTAGTGGTTGGTTTCTTAGGGGGTGTTGTTTTCGGTGTTTATAAATCAGAAACCGGCACATCGATGCAGGAATCGATGCCTTCCCAGCCGGCCGGAAAAGATCAGGATGTTTCAGCAGAAAAGGCTGCCCAAATTTCCGAGCTTGAAAAAAGGACCTCCGAAACCCCTGATGATGTTACGGCATGGATAGATCTGGGCAATCTATATTTTGATACCGGCAACCCTGAAAAAGCGATCACGGCATATAATAAATCCTTGGAGCTGAACCCCAACAATGCCAATGTTATGAACGATTTGGGTGTAATGTATCGCCGGACCGGACAACCGAAGAAAGCCATTGAGGCATTTGATAAAGCCATAAAGATCGACCCCGGCCATGAAACCGTTCGGTTTAATAAGGGTATCGTTCTGATGCATGATTTAAACGACCTGGCAGGCACCGTTCGAGCATGGGAAGAACTCGTCAAACTCAATCCGCTTGCAACATCGCCAACCGGACAACCGGTTAAAGAATTGGTCGAAAATTTGAAAAAAAGCATGAAACAGTAGCAGTTACTAAGTGCTCAAATTCATAAATACAATGACGTATTTTTATCAGGACCAACTATCCCAGATAGGTTGAAGTCCAGAAGTTTGAAGTTTGAAGTGCCTAAAATGAGCTAAAGCCCGCCCTGGTGCGTATCGCTCATATCTTGATCTGACCTATGCACCATTACAAACGTAACTTTTTGAGTACAAAGTATTGGTGATCGCTCTGGGCCAGGGTTGAGGAACGCGCTTTCAGCGCGATCAATTATAATAAAAATTGATAGAATACCATAACTTTAGGCAATTTAAACTTTTGCAGCATAGTTGGATGCTTCTAAAGCTTGCTCCGGGTGGGTCCGCCGAACGGCAACACCGCGCGCATTTCCCGCCAGCGTGTTCAACTGGGAAGATTTTTCTCTTGCAAACAATACATATTACTGTAATTATTCCCACTTTACCACCAAACAGTTCAACAACTTAAATCTGTTTGTTCATAATTTTTTGTGGGGAAATTCAGCATGTCCATAATCAGAAAACTGGTCTTTGTTTTAATGATGTGTATGCCGGTTACCAGCTGGAGTGCGAATCTACACTATGCACTCGATGTTCATATAAATCCTGCTGAACGAAAAATCACGGGGACCGGACGCCTTAAAGCAGATACCCCTATGAGCATCGGTCTGTCCGTTCGGAACCTCCGGGAATTGAAGATTGACGGCAATGACGCACCCCGTACCGCTGATGAAAACATCAAGCTGACCATGAAAAGCGGCAAAGAAATAATGATCAGCTATGAAGCCATGATCCCCGAAAAGGGAATTAATTTTATCGATGAAAACGATGTATTTTTAATTGACGGTTGGTATCCCCTCCCGGATGATCTTGTTGAGTACGCGCTCACCGTGACGCTACCGGGAAATTTTATTGCCACCTCAGAATCTGAATCCGTGACCGTGCAAAAACATGGCAAAACAGAAACATTTGTTTTTCAGTTTAATTATCCGCTGGACGGTTTGCATCTGGCGGCTTCCACCCGCTATATTTTAACAAAAGACCGTTACAACGATATCGTTCTTGAAGCGTATTTCTTCGAACAAGATACTCACCTTGCAGATGCTTATATTGCCCGTACAAAAAAATATCTGGCAATGTACGAAAAGATGCTCACTCCCTATCCATATAAACGTTTTGCAATTGTTGAAAATATTTTACCCACAGGCTATTCAATGCCCACTTTTACCCTTCTGGGCAGCCAGGTGGTAAACTTGCCGTTCATCGTCCAAACATCTCTGGGACATGAAATTCTGCATCAATGGTTTGGCAATTCCGTTTACATCGATTTTGGGCCCGGCAATTGGGCAGAAGGAATCACAACCTATCTGGCGGATCATCGATACGCCGCCCTGGAGAGCGAAGACACCGCCTATCGCAAAAAAATCCTTGTGGATTACAACGCGTATGTCAATGCAGACAATGCCATACCGTTGAGTGGTTTTAAAAGCGGCAGCAATAAAGCCCAAAGCGTCATCGGCTATGGTAAAGCTGCCATGTTCTTTCATATGCTGCGAAAACGTTATGGTGATCGATCATTTTTTGCAGCCTTGCAGGAGTTCATCCGGCAGAATCGTTTTCGCAATGCCTCCTGGCATGATATCCAGCGCGCTTTTGAAAAAGTGACCGGAGAAGAACTGTACACATACTTTGGGGACTGGCTCACCCGAAAAAATATTCCACGGCTCACTGTGGAAAATGCACAGTTGTATGTGGCCCAGGGAAAACTTAAACTGAACTTCGACCTGTTGCAGCAGGATGGATCTTATCCGCTGAGCATCCCCATCACTTTACACACGAACAACGGCAAAAGTATGCGCACAGTCGATGTGAAAACGCCCAAAGAAAAGATCAGTCTTCCCCTGGAAGAATCGCCCAATACCGTTGTCATTGATGAAAACTACGCACTCATGCGGCAATTGGCCCCTGAAGAGATCCCGCCGGTTCTGGCCGGGATAATGGGCAAAAAAAAGCTGACGGCGGTTATTTCGTCCTTGCAGCGCTCAACATACCAACCGCTGATTGATGCACTGGAGGTTGAAAATATAACCTATGTTACACCGGAAAAATTTACATTCGTCCAGATGAAAGAAAATTCGATGCTGATTGCAGGCTACGACAATTCTTTTGTGGATATGCTGTTTGGCAAACAGATTGTCCCGGAAGATGGAATTCGCCTGAAAATTTACAAAAACCCGTACAATGCATCCGAACGCATTGCACTGTTACACGCCAAAAACAAAACAGAAGCTCAGGCGGTTCAGCGCAAAATACCGCACTACGGTAAATACACCGAGCTGGCCTTCGATAAGGGCCGAAACACCTTCAAGGCCATTGCCAAAACATATAACGGCATTCCGGTGTTGTCCCATCCGGCAACCAGAGCCGTAACACCCGATTCACTGGCGACTGTTGACGATATCATTTCCCAGCTCACAACCGCCCGCATTATTTACGTTGGAGAGCGGCACGACCGGTTCGCCCACCATATTAATCAGCTGCAAATCATTAAAAAGATGCACGAGGCCGGATATAAACTGGCTGTAGGTATGGAAATGTTTCAAAAGCCTTTTCAACCGGTCGTGAATGAATACCTGGCCGGGCGGATTGATGAGCACAAGTTTTTACAAAAATCGGAATATTTCAGCAGATGGGGATACGATTACAATTTGTATAAACCGATCATCGATTATCTTAAACAACAAAACATCCCGGTCCTAGCGCTCAACATTCAAGGTGATATCAGCCGTAAAGTTGCACGGGAAGGCCTATACAGCCTGCCTGACGACCAAAAGAAACAGCTGCCTTCTGCAATGGATTTTTCAAATGAACAGTATCGGGAGGATTTGAACAACGTATTTACAACACACACCCAACAAAAGGAGCTAAAGGATTTTAATTATTTTTTCCAGGCGCAAACGCTGTGGGATGAAGGTATGGCGGAATCTGCCCATAAGTTTCTGGCAAACAACCCGGAAAGCAAACTGGTGATTCTGGCGGGCAACGGCCATGTCAGGCATAAATATGGAATCCCCGGTCGCTTGCATCGGCGTAATCATGAGCCGTTTAAAGTTGTTGTGCAGGATGAAGAAATTGAAGACAGTATTGCGGATTATGTACTTTTAACCTCAATGCTAAAAGGGGAGGAATCACCCAAACTGGGTGTAATGGTTGAAGAAAAAGACCAGGGCCTTGAAGTCAAGGGTGTCAGCCATTATGGCCCCGCAAAAAAAGCAGGGTTGCAGGAAGGGGATGTTATTAAGATGTTTGGGGGGCAGGCAATAAAATCGTTGGCTGACTTGAAACTCCAGCTGTTTTACAGCAAAATTGGAAGCAACGTTAAAATTCAGATTAATCGGAAGGGTCAGTCGTTGGATAAAGAGATCGAGTTGTTCGATTTTGAACAGTTTTCACATCTGACCGAAACAACTGACCGGTAAAAAACGGATCCATATTGATGCGTGATTCGGGCTAAAATAACGATTTCAATATGTCACAAGATCGGCAAAACTTCATTTTTTCTCCCCACTTTTTCTGAACGGTTCCGTCACAAATCGTTCCACTGACAAACCAGCAAAGATCTCCGGCTTTAAACTCCCAGGCCGGACACTGCTTTTTCTTTTCAGAAGGACAATTTTTTATCACCCAGCACGGGTTTCTGTCTTCGATATTTTTCTGTAATCTTGATACCAGGAAAAATACCTGCCGTTCCACATAGGACGGCACAGAGCGCCATCCCTGTTCGTAGCTGTGTACAGCCTTAAGGGATACACTGAGCAGTTGGCCCATCTGACGCTGAGTTTTCCCCAGTCTCTTTCTAAAATACCCAAATTCTTTACTGTCCTGTTAACCCCCCGCCGACATGATGTAAAAATTAGGGTAAAAACCTTAAATGACGACCCATTGTGACAATTATTTGTATTACTTTGTGGTATTTAGTGTCAAGTCATTTCTGAGCGTCAAACACCATCAAAAAATTATTCTGTTGCTGAAATAACATCATGGGGATGGGCTCAATACGAATGGAATGAAAGCTCTGGAATACAAACCCTAGAAATTCTCTGCGAAAATCCGCCCTTTGCTCCTGACCTAAGCTGTATATGTCAATATCAGCAACCCGTAAACTTCCGGACGTTGGGGCGTTCATGGCTCCCATCATTCCGAGAATCGTCGATTTTCCGGCACCGGATTCACCCATTATCCCAACAAACTCGCCTTCCTTTATTTTAAAACTAATGCCGTCTACCGGTGAAACAGCTGTTTCACCTTCGCCATATTTTTTTACCAGGTTATCAGCAACTATGTAGCGCATCTATTACCTCACTAAAAAATGCTCGTTCTTCTGATACGTTCTATAACGACCTCAATGCCTCGTTCGGATCAAGCCTGGAAGCCATAAACGCCGGAAATTCAGATTAGAAATGATTGTTTCTGAAGATATATGGGGGGAGGCTGGGATTTTTCCCAGACCGTTTGAACAGAACAATTGGGTTTAACAACCTTGTCATCGATACTGGAATCGGAGGAAATCTCCATGGGTCCAACATGATTTGGAAACCCGCCACCGGATGAGGCCAAAGTATACTCGGGGAATTCAACAGCCTGTTTCGATTGCAAATCACACGGGATTCGGGGAACATTGGAACGGCAATCTCCTAATGATTTTATCGGTTCACCTGTGCTATGGTGCATTCCGCCGGGGTTGATTTGACGGCAGCATTCGGCTTCGCAGTTCGTATCAGCGAATACACCGCCGGCACACAAACTCATCGTAAAAATCAGAGTCAATACAACACCCATTGTTTTCATCATGTGCTTTCCGTTTCCAATGGCAATCTTTTTCATGCTAAAGTCGACATCTCTATTTTTTTTAAATTCAGCCGATAATATTCTGCATGATTATGCGAACTGGAATATGCTACATAGTAGTATATGTGTCAATTAAAAAGATGACGTTGCCACATCGATCGATCGTCATGTTTCCTGCCGCGTTCAGGGTTTAAATTCCAGGGTAATATTACACCTTGTTTTATTAAAAATTTCATGTTAACCGATTCATTTGTTTCTATTTATTTCATGGGGGCGGGGCGTTTTTCAAACCGCTCCATGGACAATGTTTTTTCAAACCGTTTAATCACGCCGGAAGCGGATAAAACACGTGTGTTTAAGCGCCCAGGGAAAGAAAGCGGATAAAAATGAGGGCCGCTGCAAAAGATATTATGTATACCCGATTGCACGCCCTTTGGCATCATATTTCCATTCGTGAAGCAATGAAAATTTTCGGACAAGAGGGCGAAGAAGAACAAATAAATATTGGGCATGATGGTTACAAAGACTTTTTGTTTCGATTGGGTTGATTTGACCGCAAGTTGGCATTACTTTTCAAGATAACACCATAAGGAGACGTCACAAAATGGAAAAAGAGACATTTTCGATACCCAATATTTCATGCGGCCATTGTGTTATGTCCATCAAAAACGAATTGAATGAACTGGAAGGAATTCGTTCAGTGGAAGGTAATCCTGAAAACAAACGCATTACCGTTGAATGGGATTCCCCGGCCACCCTGGAAAAGATCAGGGACACACTAAAAGAGATTAATTATCCGGCTTCATAGCGGCAGCCCGAACTGGGCTGCCTGTCAATGGAAGAGGAATACCTTATATGGATATAAAACCCCTATATTTTT
>Ga0307376_10006607_pt1 | contig 10241 bp, 30 predicted proteins | sample TR2MG_FD_202536 | JGI IMG/M metagenome (GOLD analysis project Ga0307376, IMG submission 202536) | Soil microbial communities from Risofladan, Vaasa, Finland - TR-2 | ecosystem: Environmental > Terrestrial > Soil > Coastal area > Acid sulfate soil | place: Finland: Risofladan, Vaasa | collected...
CCTGCAACAGGCAGTCCATAGCCCGCTCTATTTTATTGCGGTCGGCGATGGCCCGGCGCATTGCGGCAAACTCCGCGAAGACTCCGGAGATCCCCGAGAATCTTGAGTGGATGTAGCGAAAGGTGCGGTCATCCACCAACCCCACCGCGACCAGGTGGTTCCAGTTTTGGGTTGGCTTGATAGTGGCTTCAACGGGTTTCATTTCAAGATCCTAAGCCCCATGCGGATCGCCTCCTCAATCTCGGCAGACCGCCCGTCTTCCAGGGCGTCTGCCAGCAAAAACCGGGAACGAATCCTGTACTTGAGCAACGGGCTGATGCTGCGGCTTTTCAATTTTGTGTCCACAAGATTCGTAGGGTAGAGCCTGAGCTTGGCCGCCGTACGACTCATCGAATGACAGTCAGACATCGAGAATCAGATGGTGGAACGCGGGGTTCAACTCCCAGGGGTAACCCAAGGGATTACACACCACCTGCGTCCTGAAAATGGTGTAATCAAATGAACTGTGCGTGTGCCCATGCAACCAAAGCTTGGGCTGCCTCTCCTTCATCACATCCTCCATGTCACACAAGAAGAAGCGGTTGAGGTCATTACCCTCGAACTCTTCCGCGATGGACATGGGCGATGGCATGTGATGAGTCAGAACAATGTCTCGCTCCTGGATATTCTCCGCTAAAAACGCTACCGTTTTAGCGTTCTCTTCGTAGACTTCATTACGCAAGTTATCGATCTTGTGGAAGTCATTCATGTAGTACTCCCAGCTAGAGTTATCTTTGTCGTGCGGAAACCACAATGTTCCGCCGAGAAAAGCTGTTCCTGAAGATGTCAGACAACGAGTATTGTCGAGGACATGCAGGTTGGAGAGCTTGTCACCCACGCGGGCGGCGACTTCGCGGCAGGCGCCGATGCTGTGGCCGTAGCACTCGTGGTTGCCCCAGACATACAGAATGTCGGCGTAGCGGTCGCAGAACCACTGGAGAGTGTCCGGAAGTTGGCTTAGGGCACAAATATCGCCAACCAAAGCCACGGCGTCCACCCCATCCTCCGCAGACGGCAGGCTGTTCAGAAACTCCTTGCCACCATCCTTGTGGAATTCAAGGTGAATGTCACTGATCGGGAGGAGTTGCATAGGAGATTGCGTGCCAGATGTTACGTGCAAAACGCGCGGGCGGCGTTGTGTCGTGGAGCCCTTGAAGCACTCTGGTAATTGTAGGCGGGGACATCCGTCCCAAGAGCACATCCACCGTTGGTCCCCATTTTAATTTATCGATAACGGGTTTCATAGTAGGCAGCGGCTCCATCCCTAAGAGCCAGGAGTCGTATCGCGTTGGCTCCTGTGAATGATGTTATTGATAATGATGCGAGGAAGGCCTATCCGACTCCAGATACGATAGCTTACGACGTCAAGAACGGCGAGCGGAAGCCTGCTGCATACAATGCCTCGGCAGGTGTCACCCGGCAGGAGCCACAGGCCGTCTGTTCTCTTGATTGTCATGAGCGAACCCCAGTGATAATACGAAGGACAACGCGGTGTACCGGGATCATGCGCTCGCGAAGTCCCGCGTAGATGAAAACCCAAGGGCCGTGACTCACGGGCTTGAATCTTTTGGAGACCTTCCACCGCGTACTCGAACTGCTGATTTTTGTAGAAAGCTCCTTCATCCAAATTCATCCTCTTCATCCCACAGGCCGTCGTCCGCATCTTCCCAAAAATCGTCCACGTCCTGAAGGGACATTAGCTCAGCACGCTCGGGAACCCCGACTGTGACTCCGATTTCCACGTTATCCCTAATCCTTGCAGCCACCCCCAGAATCATCCAACCAGCAGGCACCGTCTTGCCGTCGCCTTTCGAAAACTTGTGCGTGCGGTCCAGGCAACGGCTCATGGGCCGTCGCCGAAGTTCGCTGGCGACGGGGCTCATGCCGAGAACCATCGCTGCGTTCCCTCCGGGTAGATGGCATCAGCGATGGACGTCCGTACCCGCCCGTCACGCACGCCCGGCGTCACCGTGGCGCTCCAGCGGTATTCCGCGGCATCCCATGAAGGGTGGTCCCTATGCGGGCGGAGGAGCATGAGCTTCCACGCCCTTTTCATAAGCAGTATGCGAATAGTCATGACAATAGATCGAAGATAGAATGCGCAAGTCTGGGAGCAATCAGCCTTGGCGAAGGCGAAGTCCGGCGCAGCTTGTCGTAAGCAATCGTATACACAGGGTTGTCAACCGTCACAAGGGCTTCCAGCGCCCTGCGTCTCAGCTTGGTGCGCAGCTTCATTGCGAGAAAGTTCATTTGCCGACCTTCTTGTAAGCGAACAGTCATAACGGTAGGTCGCGAATAGAGCCCGCAAGCGTGGAGACGACCAGCCTTGGTGGCATGGTTCGGCACAGCTTGCGATAAGCAATCGCCCAGAAAAAGCCCGCCACCGTGCAAGCGCCCTGCGCCAGCGCCCTGCGCCTTGGCCTGCCGCGCAGCTTGACCGCAAGACTCATTTGCCGACCTTCTCAAGCTCGCTCTTGAAATGCTGGACGAGATACTCCAACACGTCAGTGCTAGACCTGTAAGGACTGCCGCTTCCAGCAGCATTCACCTGCATACCTCCGAGTATTCCAAGGACGCTTTGAATAGTCTCTGTTTTTACCCGGAGGATAAAAGCGTGCCTCACCGCGTCCGAATAGTCATCCTCAGTTACCAGGGGTGGTACCCATTTTTTGTAGACGACGAACGCTATGAAAACGGCGAACAACTGAGCGAGAACAAGATCGCCGGTAAGCCCGTTGGCAACGGCGGGTACACAAAGACCAATGCACGCTCCGCCCAAAAAGATGAGCAACAGGAATCGGCTCCATCGAACCTGTGTGACCAGTTGAAAATTGCTCTTCTTGGAATTATCAAGGTCAGTAGCATAATCCATAGCATGAATGCCGAAGCCGACTGCTGACAACCACACGGTTGTGCAAATGGAGTAAAAGGATGCGAAGTAAATGGCTTCCATGATTATCCCTCAGACTTGCCAGTGGCGAACGACGATAACGTGTCGTACGCCAATTGCCATGCCGAATACACCTATGTCCAGTTGTTGAAAAACGCCATTGTACAGGTGCTCCCATAATGGGTGGTACAGACACTCTTGCACGCGGTCGTGCGTCGCAAAATGCGGGTCGATGTACAGCTTTTCCCTCATGGTCGAGTCAACGGGCTTACTCTTCTTCAGCATCGTCAACCATCCATCCCACGGCAGAGTTTATCTGCACCATCGTACGACTCAGCCGCATCCAAAGCCTTTCTGTGACAAGGCTTTGCGGCAGGGGGGCTAGCTGCTGCCAGCGCACAGCCCAGTGCCTATGGATTGGTACACTCCGCATGTCATGGGCCAGGCGTTTCATCTTCGGAGAAAAAATCTGCATGTAAAGAGGGTTGCAAACATTGGCCGTCACGCGCCACAGCCGGCCTCCGCAATAACGGTACTGCTTCAGCAGCGGGCGGAAGAGAGAATAGCGCGCCATCCCCACTGCGCGAAGGCAGTCTGCCATCGGCTTGCTCATTGCTTTGCTATTAGCTTGAATAGCCCCTGGTTGTTCACCCGTGTGTACAGTGCGTACATTTCATCCGGGCAGCGCTCGAAAAAAGTTTCCACGCTGCCGCAGTCGAACTTGGTACTGCCCCGGTCAGAGCGAATCCAGTTTCCCTTTTTCCCCACCTGCTTCAGGAGATAGACATAGTAAATCCTCTCCACATGGCCCACCTGCTTCACGGCCGGGAAAACCAGAGGCCCAAAACACGAAGGGAAATCAAAGTATACAAGCGGCGGATGCAGAGCCTTCACGATTTCCTCAAACCCAAAATGCATCACGACATCGCCTGCCATCGCCGGTACGCCAGCAGCATCCACGACGCCGCTGCCAGCGCACGCTCGACAGACTTCCCTGTCATGGAAGCCGACGTATTGGCCGGAGCCCTTGCAGTCGCCGCATTTCATGGTTCTCAATCCCTTGGTTCTGGGCTCTCGTCAAAGAGGAAGGCCGACACGATCTTGCGGTACTCAGGGAGCTTGGAAAGGTTGTTGTGCCAAAAGTCTCGGACGCTTTCTCTGTAGTCGCCGGTGAGACGGATCTCCAGGACCTCAGTGAACCATGTCTGGTCCTCGTGGAGAAAGGCAACTTCCATTTCGCGGTGTGTTTTTTTGTCTGCCATCAGCCTCTCACTATCTTGCGTGTCACAGGACGCTGGACAAGGGCGATCCGCCAGAGAAGGCGGTCCCAGAGTTTATGGTCTGCGATGCCCGTGACTATGGGCGCCCCCTCAGTGCATTTGGCCCAGGCGTTCGAACTGAAGAAGCGGCGCGTGAGCGTGAGCGGGAGGCCAACGGTCATTGGTGTCGGCCCCTCTGGTGGGGTGGTGGCTGCGATGAGCAATTTCCCCCACTCCTGCTCTTGGCGGTAGGTGATAGCCCCGTATGCTCGCAACAACCTCAGCGCCTCCCGGGCACCCTCTGCCTTGACGGTGGCTAGTTGGGCGGCATGGCGGGCGACCAACCTCTCTGTTGCGTCGAATGCGTCATGGGTTGCTTGCTTGTAGCCGATAGCCTGCTGGTGTTCGGCGTGGGTGTGGCATGCGGCGACGGCCTCCTCTTTTGTCTCGTGCCCGTACTGTCCGAGCGGACCAATCGTTGTGAAGGTCTGCCACCGGATGCCGTCTAGGGTGTCCATCCTCTTGGGGTAGTACCCCTCCGGGGGCTTGCTTTTGTCGGTCATTGACTCAGCCTTTCAAGTCTGTCCCCGTGCGGCGTTTCATAAATGCCATCAAGAATACCGTGGACACTTCCTGACCTGCAACAAAAGCTGCATGCCGCAGGTCCACGCCATCCTCAAGGCATTCAGTTGCGATGGGCTTGATGGCGGCGTTGATTCGGCGGGCGAGGTCCCTGCCGTAATCTGTCCAGCCGTCTCCGTCCTCATCGTAGATTCTGAGCGGCTTTTCTTCGAGGGTTTTGGTACCCATAATCAAACACCGCCCGGGTCAACGTCGGTCCTGGGTCTTTTTACCAGCGCGCCTGTAGTCTTCCAGCCATCCCCCAGTATCGGGGAGATCTTTCCCACAGCGTCCTCCACAGATTCCCCGTCAGAGGGAATGACGGCTGTGTCTCCTGTTTTCTGATGCTTGATGAAGACTATGTAAATCATGTGGTGGTCAACCTTGTGTGCCGGAGCAGAGAGGCCCGGACCCGCATGCGGAGTGTCCAGAATATTACACACTGCTCTATAAGCGCTTCCTCGATGGGGTCCAATGCCCGCCACGGAAGCTTGATGCGGTCGTAAGCCTCGTCATGCTGCGACTGGGTTAGCGCGTCGTTCATCGGCTTAGTCATGGGTGACGGCGTCCCAAAGGGGATCTAGAATACGATCCTCCACGCGTCCCATTGCACGCACATCCAGGCCCGTGATCACGATGCGCCAAATACGATCTGTGACGAGCGCGTAGACCTTACTCTTCATACTCGCCACACTCGGCGCCCCATGGCAAATCTTCAGCGCGCTCGGCTTCATCAGCTTGGGCATCACAGGTTATTCGTGCAGGCTTCTACCGCGGATTCCAGCGCCTCCAGATAAGCGGGCGATGCAATGTCGCAGCCCATGCAGGCTTGGGCCAGGACGAGAGATTCAATCCCGTCCATGGCAGCGTTGAATTCCATATTTATTTGTGGCCCGTCTGTCTCTTTGAGATCTGAGACGATGCTTCCCTCACCCCTGCCATCAAGGGTGACAACAATCCCGTAGCACCTGAGATCTATAACCGTCATTTCATCAGTCCAGTCAGCCAAAGGCCGTCGTCTGTAAGACTGTAAATGTCACCATCTGCCTGAACAAACTGGCACTCGGTCCATGCAAAATCCCGGCAGACAGTCCGATCCTCGGTAAGCAGCCGCAAGGCGTCCTGCACCTGCGGGCGATTGAATTTTTTGATGTCGGCGGGCCCCTGCAGCCGGAGATGGCGAAGCAGGCCTGTCTGTACAAGCCCGCGCTCGGGGTAGCTCAGGCTGAAATACCCGAGCCAGTTCGCCGTCTCCGCGCCCGTGGCAGGAACAACCTTATCCACGGCCCGCATCTGATTCGGGTTCAACATGTTCTCCGCCGCGCGCTTTTCGGGGTCACTGTCGATGCGCACACGAAAGGTCTCGCCGCGCAGGCCACGGCGGATGCCTACATGAAAGGTGAAATCCCCGTCCCAAAATCCGTAGATCTTTTGGCTGGCTGATGTCTCAATCATTTGGATATCTCCATTCCGCACAAATCTTTCGCACACGGGCTTCCCACTTCTGGATGTAATCTGGAGCGGCCTTGGCGTTGCCGGAAAGATACTGTAGGACGGCGCGGACAAAGTGGCTGTCTACGGGCGTGCCGTCGGCCAAAAACTTCGTGCACTGGTCTCCCCACGGAGCATCCGGCTTGCAAAGCCCAGACGCAGTCAGCCCCTTTTTCCTGGTGTAGGTCTCCAGAGCATGTTGCGCTGTGAACTTTTCCAGCGTCAAAATGGGAAGAGTGTAGTTGGCAATGGTCATTTTTCAGATTCTCATAACCCCATTCGCTGGGCGCAGTCGTCGTGCATTTCTCGCGTGTCGTCCGCAGCATCGCCATCAATCCAGGCCCATTGCCCGCTTAGCATGCGGCAGTCATCACAGATGACCTTTTCACAATCTTCCTTGTCACACTCACAATGAGTGTGCTGCGCGGGCAGCGTGGAGCCTAGTCTTTTGCAGACCATGCAGGGACCCATGGAGAGGTCTTCGACCTCCTCGCCGTCTGATTCAATCATTCTGCTTTTTTTCCAATGTTCGGGCGAGAACGCTGTCTATCAGCCGCTCCTTCGGATCTTCCCCGGAGAACAGCCTCCACCACGGATGCGAATGCATGCGCACCGGCCCAAGCTCATCAGACACCCGCCTGTTCACATTGAAAATGTGCGCTAGCGGATAGCTGATCCCCGTGGACCTTTTGAGCTTGATGGCCATTACTCCTTGGGAGCCGGGGCAAGCTGCGCGTGCGTGGTGTGGAAGGGAAACGACCTGCGAAGCACTTCCACGAATTCGCTGTCGGATAAACCGTGGTCTGTGCCACCGCTGAGTCCCAGATGATTTCTGATGAGCGTATCGTAGTGGATGGGACAGCCGTCTGCTGACGCGTCAATGGTGATGATTTCCCAGTCGGCATCCGAAGATGCGTCATCGCTTGTGAGTAGCAGTTCGTGGGAATAAAGGACAACCTCCACCTTGCCTGCGGGTAGCTTTTGAGCGCCGGGTCTGAGAACCTTCATGCTTGTGCGGGGTTCTTCGTCCTGCCCGTATCGCGCCTCGTGCTTGCCAATGAGGTTGTCGCCAGCCTCCAGCTTGACCATGGGGGAGTAGAACGCGACCGGCGGGATGGAGAGTACCAGCGGCTTGGCCGTGTCATACGCATCCTCAACCTCACCAACGTAATCCACTGCAACCCCCTGGAGCCACGCCTCCCGAACACGGGCGATAATTTCTTCCTCGGAAATCGTCCAGTGCGTGAAGTGGCTGTCAGCAACCTGACGGTTGGTAAGTGGATTGAATGAAATTTTCATTTTGATGACTCCTGAGGTTTGATTGAGCGACCCATGTCAGACAGCACGGTCTGAAGCTTGAAGATTCTTGCGTCCTGTTCGGCCGCATGCAGCATCCACGTTTCCAGGATGTCTGCGACCGTAGCCACTAGCTCATGTAGCCGTGCATTCTCGGCGCGCAGGTCAGCAATGACGTTCTGCTCTTTGGACCTGAGTTCCCGGTCGGCTTGATCGCAGAAGGCGCAGGTGATTGTCTCCGCGACGTCGTGAATGCAGTACCTCATGCTACGGGCGCTTTGACCTGCTGAGATCGTTTGGCTGCTGAGATAAGGCGTTCCAGGCCATCATGGCCTGCGATTATCCAGATGATTTCAACAAGCCCGGCGGTCAGGCTTTGCAGGTCGAGCGTTCTGGCATTCAGAACATTCCACCGCATAGCCGCAACAATGCCGATAATACTCAGCTTCTTGTAGTCGCTCAATTCTTGTTGGTGTGAAATCATCTTGCGGCCTTCACTTCTTGGGCGAGTCCATGACGGAGACCTCGTGTTCGAGGACTTCTTCGCCGACCCAGATATCCGTACACAGCAGGTCTTCCATCATGGGGCTATCCTGGAACGTATCCAGCAACTCCGTATGGTCAGGACCATTGCCTTTGTAGGTGATGTCGATTGTCACGCGTACTTTTGTCATGTTGTGATTTCCTTGTGAATTGCCTAGACAGCAGATTCCCCACCCGGTTAGTAGGATTGACAACCAGCCGGAACCAGACCCTGTCCCAGAGCGCCCCGCTGGCGGCTTCGCCTATCCCGTCCGACGCGCGGTCCTGGGCCTGGTCCCACACCTTTTCCCTTACCGGCTTCATGTTGGATTATGGCTTTCGATTCTCGTGGTATTCCAAAAACTCGGACTGCAAGGAGAATACGTTTTCGTGGTCGGCGGGGAGTCGGGGGCGTTCAGGGTCTCGGCTGAGTTTGCAGATGTTGCTGAAAAAGATCAGCGCGCCTGCGCAGTGCTCGGCCTTGCCATTCGCCACAAAGCTCTCCTTCCAATCGGGATCTTCGTAGTCAATGGTGCAGTGACACGGCATCGCCGCATCGCTCATCACCGTCCACATGAACCCCTCCGGCGTTTCCTCCCCCAACCACCCCGGCGCCGCCTCCCGGCGGAACGGGCAGTCTCTACAAGGCTCTTTAAGCCCGGATTTCATGGTCTTGATTGCGCTCATCGCCTATCGCCGTAGCAGACGATGCCCGTCCACGGCAACCACTTTCCGGGCTGCGGGGAACAGGTGGCAAGGGCGTAAAGATTCGCGCCGATGTACCAGAACAATCCGGTTGCAAAAAGCAGCCCGAAAATCCCGTACACAACCGACTGCGCTTTTGTCTCAAATGCCATCTCGTTCTCAACTAGAAAAAACCCGACCCCCTGAAGGGCCGGGCAAGTAAATCTTTTCCTCTCTCTTTTCGATGTCTTCATGAGGGTAAATTACTAGATCATTAGACATTCCTTTCGTGCGTCTGAATAGACTTAAAACTAATCCAGCTTGAGCGTGGCTCTGAATGCCGCAACCGCGAGGGGGTCGTCAATCGTGCTGGCCAGCGCTGGATCTTCCTCGCGCAGCTTCGCGACGAGGTGGGGTGTTTGGGCCGGGTCAGTCCCGAGCAGCACAACGAGCCACGCGTTTTGTCGCGCGGTCTTTTGCAGCCTGTCCTCAAAGCCCATGAGCTTTTCCCGCTCCATCGCCAGCTTCGCCCTGAGTTCCAAGGCTTCTCGCTCCCATTGTTCTGATGTGCTCATTGACGGTTCCTTGCTGGTAAAAAAGCCCGACCCCCGAAGGGGCCGGGTGGAGGTTTTCTCTGAGAGCAAAATCTCCGGGGCCTCAGATTCAACTGAGACGACTCCCGTCGCCGGGTTCGCCTAAGCATAAGCTAAAAAACCCCCGCCCAGACAAATCTGGACGGGGGAACTCATCAATGACTACCCTGAACGTAGCCTGACGGCCGGGTAAGCCGGGCTGGTGGGACTCGACCTGCACCTGCCACAGCGCAAGCCTTCACTCTACCTGAACCAGCGATGTCTCGCTGTTTCCCCTACAAGGGCGATCGGTTATGGCCCATTCCCGTTGTAGCGGGGGCGGCTTTATCGACCCTCAGTGTTTTATATTCAGGCGTTAGAACCCTTTAGCGGAGCATCTTTCGATGGTCCCGGCCTTCACGGGACTGTCCCTAGCGGGTCGCTCTTAGCGTGGTATTCCTACAAAAATTACTACCTTGGTTTCACTTGGAATGACATCAGTCAGCAAAAGCTCTTTTTGGTCAACGCTTCCACAATAAATGCGGTAACGGATGCCCGTCCAATAGTTGTTTCCAATCTTTTCGATAATGCGGGAAGTCAATTCTTTCGCCGTCTCATTCTCGACAAACGGAAGGTGAAACGGCGCCGTTCCCGTGACCAATATTTTCATCACTGTCCCTAACGGCCGGGTAAGCCGGGCTGGTGGGATTCGCCACTCCGGGAGCGGCGAGCATGCCAGGACGCCCTTGCACCCTGCGCAGATGATTTGCTCACGGTGCGCGCGCTTTGCGCCACACTTTTTGCAGTGTCGCGCGTCTCTCTCTTTGATTTTCATGACCCGCTAACCTTTTCTTCCAAGCCTGAGAA
>Ga0307376_10006609_pt1 | contig 10239 bp, 9 predicted proteins | sample TR2MG_FD_202536 | JGI IMG/M metagenome (GOLD analysis project Ga0307376, IMG submission 202536) | Soil microbial communities from Risofladan, Vaasa, Finland - TR-2 | ecosystem: Environmental > Terrestrial > Soil > Coastal area > Acid sulfate soil | place: Finland: Risofladan, Vaasa | collected...
TTTTTCGGACGTATATTTGTACGTCGAAAAAGATCGTCGCTCTCCGTCGATTTGTGGAGCCTTCTCGGAGAAGGACGACGTCGTCGTCGTATGTCGCGGAATCGTAGGTCAGAAGGAGGCGGAGACTCCGAACGCGACGTATCCGCCGGAGAGATCTCCGAACCGATACCCGATCTCGCCGTCGAGCGAGAGGTGATCGGTGAAGAGATACCCGCCTCGAGCCCCGGCTCCGATCCACGCGAAGGACGGGATCCCGATCGAGAGACCGGCTCCGATCCAGATCTTCTTCGAGGGACGGATCAGGCGATGTGCTACCCCGAGCGCGAAATCAGGATCGGGAGGATCCGAGAACCGGGGGACGATCGAGAAGGTAACTCTCCACGGATCCCACGGACTCCGCAGGCGGACGACGGTCCACGAGTCGAAGACGACCGGGATCCCATCGATCGCCGCGACCGGGATCAGGGAGTCGTCCGTCTCCACGATCGAGAGGTCGAGGCGAACGGTGTCAGCAGGGAGAACGACCGAAGCCGTCCCGGAAGAGACGCAGGGGATGTACATCTCACTCCCCGCTAGTACGTCCGCCTCGACGGTGTCCGGCGGCAGAATAACAGAACCCGACCCGGTCGCGATTGCCGTGACCGGATCGGATCCCGCGGAGGAGAGCCCGGGAGGTGCGATCCCGAGCGACTCGAAAGCTAGCCTCCTGCCATCGGATCGGAAGATAATCAGGCCGAGAACGAGAAGCAACACGACGACGATCGCGATGACATACGAAGCCTTCATTTGTATCCCCTTAATACGTCGACGACGCCCGTCACCTGTTCGAGATATCTCTCGATCAGGAATCGAGCGTCGCCTTCGTTAGTGACGAACCCCGTCTCGAGGAGCACCGCTGGCATCTTCGTACGCCGAAGCACTCCGAAGGAGGTGTTCGTCTTTACCCCTCGATCCGGGAAGGTCATAGCGAGGACGGGAGCCACCTTCTCGGCGATCTCGAACGCGAACGCCGAGTCGCGTCTGTAGATCCAGACCTCCGACCCGGTCGCGCGAGGATCCTCGACGCCGTTCGCGTGAACGGAGATGAAGAGATCCGCGCCGACTCGGTTCGCTTGCCGAACTCGCGCTCCGATCGAGACCTTCTCGCGCGGTCTCGGGTCCTCGTGAGTGAAGAACGGCTCGAACCCCGCGAGGAGAAGATGCGCGAAGAGCGCGTTTCCCCACGGGTACACGACGTCGATCTCCCGCACGAAGCCGACCGCGCCTGGATCTATCCCGCCGTGTCCTCGATCAATCGCGACCTTCCGGATCGTCATGTTCTTACAGCGTCCGCGGAACGATCTCGAGAGTGAACGAGACGTCGGAGGAATCCTTCACGACGATCTCGAGCGCGTAACCTGTCGAGTCCCCGGAGGTGGTCCCGGCCAGATAGAACGGGAACGAGTTCCTGTACGGTACGTTCGCGGTGAGGTTCGCGATCATACGCGAAGCCGTCCTCGATGCCGCGTCCGGTGTCACCGTATAGAGGAACGTCCCGAGAGTCGATCCGGCGGAGTTGTAGTTCGTCGCGTTCAGAGTATCCGCGGCTGTCGCGCTCGCGTAAGTACACGGCTCGTACAGGCGGAGCTCCGCGGAGACGGTCTCGTCGGTCGCGTCTCCCGAGAACGACGCGGTCACGAATACCTCGTACCTCTCATACGTCGCCGAGTCGACATCGAAGAAGAAGAGAACAGAGTCGGCGCCGGCGACGACTTCGACGAACGACACGAAATACGCGTTCGAGGCGTCGACCTCGAAGTCGAGCCACGGGATCACGTACACCGCGTCGTTATCCGGCGAGTACGCCGGAACGTCGGCCGCGAGGATGTCGACGTTCGACCGAAGCGTATCCATGTCCGCGTCGGTGATCGTGACCTCCATAAACTTGATCTGACCGAAGGCCAGACCGCTGAATAGGATCAGCGCGGTGAGGAGAATCCCTCTCATCCGCTTCCTCCTTCCGAGCCTCCGGGGATCGACCCGGACGGTCTCTTCGTGTCTCCGACGATGAACGTGACGACAATCGCCGCGAACTCGCCGTAAATGAGAACCTCCGACCCGGAGGTCCTCGTGATAATCAGGTACGCGAGCACCGCGGCCAGGATGACCGCGAAGATCCGGAACCCGACGGCAGGTCTCTTCGTATTACCCACTCGCTCTCCTCTCGTTCATAACGCACTGACGTATCTCCCGGACATCCTTCTCCACCTTTTCGACTGACGCTACGACGCCGGCGACGGAGCTCTCGATCGCGGAGACGGAGGACGAGATCTGCGTGACGTTTTGCGAGCACTTCGTATCCTGTCGACGCTGATGTTCCCACAGATCGCCGGTATCCTTCGCGACCTGTCCGAGCTTCTCCTCGGTCTTCCCCTGACGCCTCCCGGTCGCGAAGAGAGCACCGCCGACGACCGATCCGATCGCGACGAGTCCGCCGACCATCGTGATCGCGCTCTCGGAGAGATCGAGAATCATTTCTTCGCCTCCGCTTTCATCCTCGAGGTTTTCATTTGTACTCTGGATCCGTCCCGTTTATACCGCATAGTTCGGCGACGGTCAGGGCGCCGTCGGCCTCGTCGAACTGGAACTTCCTGATCGTACCGATTCCGACTCGTCCATCGTTCATCGTTCGCGCCTCGAAGATCGAACAGTCTCCCCACTTCGAGATAGTCGCGAACCGCGGCGCGGCGATGAGATACCCGTCGACGTAGATCCGGAAATTTACGTCGGATCCGTCGACTCCCCACTGGACCGCGACCGACTGAACGAGCCGCTCGAAGGTCGAGAGACCACGGCCGACTCCCTGCGGGAGAAGCTGGAACCGCGACCACGACGACCACGGCGGATCGACGTACGGCCACGACGTCGTATACCCGAGGAAGAAGCACGACTCCGTCGCGGTCGCTCCCGCCGCCGTCGGGAGTCTCGAGATCCCGAAGACGAGAGCGTCAGCCGCTCCGGATCGCTTCCAGTACCAGAGCCAGTAATTGTCTCGCGCGTCGACGTCGACTCGGTCCGGGGACTTATACGTCATCACTTGCATCTCGATCACGTCGCAGAGACCCGCGGCCGGCTTGAACGTCGCGGATCCGGGAGCGGTGATCTTCCCCTCCGTCCCGACGTCCGTGTCGATGAGGACCGCTCCCTGCCAAGATATCGCGCGATTAATAACCGGATCTCCCGTATTCGTGAAGGATCCGAGCGTTCCGTTCCAGAGAGTATTAGACCCGTCGAAAGCGTCAGTCGACCAGTCCCATAAACGGTAGATCCCCTCGAGCCGGCCTCCCTCGAAGAGCGAGTGCGAGCCGTACCATCTCGGCCAGTAGACCGCGTTCACCTTCACCTTATTCTCGATCATCGTGGCCTGTATCCCGGAGATCGTGAACGGCGTATCGTCGTATCCTTCCCGCGCCGAGCTCGTCAAGAGTCGATCGCCGACCGCCCACGCATATGCGCGTTTATCAGTGACGAACTCGATCTCCTCGTAACCGTATGCGAGAGGCTGAGAGAGCTGATTCAGCCACGCGCGGAGAGAAGCGAACCACATAAACGCGTCGAGGGAATCCGCCGGAACGCTCGGCTCGTAGTCGAGGAGCTCGAGCGAGAAGTCCGGCTTCGGGATCCTCGGATGTATTGTCATCTCTTTCGAGGACGCTCCCCACTCGTACGTCGTCTCGAGTTTCGTATAGAGCTTCCGAGCGGCGGGTCGAATAGAGTATCCCGGATCGGCGCCTTCGTCGAGGTCGAACGAGTGAACGCGGAACGAGGGACGATATATCGCCGGATGCCAGACCGCGATCCGGCCGGCGACCGGAGAGATCGCGAGACCGTGAACGCGAGCGACCTCGGAGAGAGCGGATCCGAGAGCTCCGGAGACGTCCGCGAACGCGAGATCTCGAAGAGAGAAGACTCCCTGAAAGCGATCGACGAGAGCGTTCCAGTCGGCCGGATAAATATCTTCCCACTTGAACCGGCCACAGTTCAGGAGGAGATCCCACAGGACGTACTCGTTCGACTCCGCGGTCCACGATACGCCGCTCACCCACTCGTCCGCGTCTCGAGCGACGGGAAGCCGCCGAGCTCGGTCGAGCTGAGAGAGGATCTCGAAGTCGTGAGAGTCCCGGAGAGTCTTCACTCCGCGAGCGAGCGCGAGGCGACCGCCTAGCGTCGCCGTATACATCCCTCTCGTGAGCCGTAACGAAGCATCGATACTTCGGCCGACCAGAGCCTCCGCCGTTCGCGATCCGTCGTCTCGCGCGATCCTGAGCCCCCCCGCGGCGTCGTTCTGCAGATCCCATAGTTCGGGGACCTTCACCTTCGTCGATACGACGGACATCCCGCGCTCGACAGAGACCTCGTCCGATAGGTCGAGCTCCTCCCCGCCAGCGACGTCGAGAGTCCGTCCGACGAAGAGAGAGTCGAAGATCGCGCCGGTCCCCTCCGGAGTGTCGAGCTCCGCTTGCGCGATCGGACGCGGATCCGAGCGGATATCGTTATACGAACCCGCCGGCATATCAATTTGATAGTGAAGATCGAGAACGGGAGCGGCGACGAGACGATCGATCCGAGCCTCCCCTCCGGGAGTGTATACCCCGTGATCGATGTCGAGCGCGATTGCGACTCCGTACGTCAGATAATTCGCGTGATCCACGAACCCGTCCGCGTACCATCCGAGCGCGTCGAGGTCGACGGGAGAGTTCCACGATACCCCTCCCCACACTGTGTTGAGCGTCGTGATTGAATCGGCGGAAGTCCACGCGGAATTGATCCTCCCCGTCTCGATCTTGATCGAGGAGAGACCCGTCTCGCCGGAGGAGTACGTCAGATAAATGTGAAGGAGGAGATAAATGAGCGTCGTCTGCGGATCCCCGGTCCAGTCCGGAAGGCCGGCGCAGTCGAACTTCAGGAAGGTGCGGAACGTCTTCGTCCCGCCGGCATCGTCGGCGAACCGAAGGAGATCCGAGGTCGCGTCCCCGTAAAGCGCGACGCCGGCCGGCTCCCACCAGACCGAGTCGGAGAGGTGACAGCGGATTCGGTTTCGACGCGGTCGAACGGTCGCCATATCAGATCCTCTTCAGCTCTCGAGCGGACAGGGTCACGTACCACCATCCCGGATTATACGGATCTCTCGAGAACCCGCCGGCGCCGGCGAGGGCGAAGAGCCGGCCCGCAGTCTTCTGCCAGACCTCGCGAGCTCCCGGGTTCGACAGGAGGCGAAGGTACGCGGCGACGCTCGCGGAGTTTATCGATTCGACCGAGACGCCGTTCAACATTCCGTCGAACTGCGAGTCGATCACTCCTCCCCCCGGCGCCCTGTAGTGACCGATACAAAGACGGGTAAACGCGCCGAGACAGGAGCCGTACTTCACGGAGTATTCGTTCCCGTTCGTGATGTTGGTCAGTCGCGCGAACGCCTGACCGAGCCCCACTCCGGAAGCGTCCCATCCGAGCATCCAGACGTATCGATTCCCCGCGGAGTGGGACATCGCGTCAGAGTCCTGTACGACGTTATTGACGCGGAGATTTAGCTGGCGACCGCCTCCGTAGTCGGAGAGCTCGACTCCGAAGGAGAATGTCGCGTCCTCGTTCAGGAAGGTCGCGATCGTCATCGTCGGACCGACGCACTCGGCTCCCCATAGCGGGACGCAATATCCGGAAGCGATCAGGGAAGGTTCGATGATCCCGCGGCCGGCGTAAAGGAGCGGATACTGACAACCGTTTCCGGCGATCTGCCCGACTACACCGGAGCCGTTTCCGACGAAGATCGGAGGCGTATGAGCCTGACCCCGAATAGCCTGCGGGAAGCAGATTCTCGAGAACCCGCCGCAGAGTCCGCCGTCGTGCTTGTAGCGAATCGCCGCGGTAGTCTCTCCCCCGGGGACGGTATCGGATCCCGTCCACCATCGCGAGCCGTGCAGACTCGAGGCGATCGGGACGACGGTCGGCGACCCGGCCGGATCGTAAACGACGTCGATCCCGACGTCTGCTGAGGTTTCGTAGTAGAACGAGAGAGCGAGCTTCTCGGCGGCGACGACCGTGAACGTCGGAGACTGGAAGTAACCAGCGGCGGAGTAGTGAACGAGGAACGCGTACAGGTCCGGGTTCCACGGACACTCACCGACGTCGAAGTTCGTCGAGAGACCGCTCTGCGTCCAGCCGGCCGGGAGACCGGAGGTAACGTCCTCGAGAAGCGAGTTCTCGATCCTGTTCGTCCACGATCGATGAGAGACGAAGGAGGACCCGAAGATCGCCTCGTAATCCTTCGCGACGATATCTCCGGGACCGGAGGCGATGGCGTCGTACCGATAAGCGCGAGGGATGAAGATCGGCGAGCCGAGCGTGATCTCTTCCGCGTATCCTCCGTATGTGTCATCCGGAACGAGGACGAAGACGCGAGTCCCCGTCGCTCCTCCCCCGACCCCGCCTCCCGCGTAGACCCCGACGTCCGGATCCCCGTTGATCCGATCCATCAGGGGAGCGGAGAGCTGAGAGGATCCCGGCATCCGGGAGTAGAGCGTCGCGGGAAGTCCCCGATCGAGGATCTCCTCGAGCTTCCGCCGGAAGCTGTCGTTTATTCGAGCGTCGATCTTGATGTCATTTCGGTTCTTCGAGAAGATCATCCTCGAGCGAGCTCCTCCGGAGAGCTCGAGGATCGACTCGTTCGGGACCGGCGTCGTCGGCTCGTGCGGGAGGACCCACGCGCGGCCGGCGAGGTTCGGTCGTACCCCTCGAGCCGTCGAGATCTCGAAGACGAGCGCGGTCTGTATATCGATCATTATCCGCTCCTCTCCGTAAGTTCGACGAGGAGGTCGCGGAACCGAGAGATCTCCGCCTCCGTCGCGTTCGAGAAGGTCGGAGAGTAAACGAACGTCACGTTCCCCCGGCCTCCGGATCCGGTCGCTCTACCTCGAGCCGCGTCGTCACGATCCTGCGCCTCCTCCGCTCTCGACGAGACCCGCTCGCCGGCCTCCGTCGCGACGAGCCTGATGTCTCCGTAGTGACCCGGCGCCGGGATGTCGAGACCGTGCTGTCCGTGGAGGATCTCGCCGCCGTGCTGGAAGCTGAAGAAGGAGAGAGTCTTTCCGAGTCCTCCGCCGCCGGCCATCTTGATTAAATTGAACAGCATCCTGACCGCTTGCGTCGCGAGGATTGACATCATCTCGCGGACGACCATATCCCCCCACGCCTTCCAGTCGGCCTCTTGATCGAGAAGCATCTGACCCATCGATCCGGCGATCTGCATGACGGACGCCTCGATCTCTTCGCGGTAGTGAGCGTTCTCGCGAGCGGCCTCCTTCCGCGCGTCGGTTAACCCTTTCAGGTGCGCGTTCTGCGTCGCGAACTCCGTATTCTTCTGCTCGAGCTGGAGACGCGCGATCTCCGCGAGGTGCGCGAGCTCCGCCTCCCGCCGAGCTTGCGCGACGAGATTCTCGTCGGCGCCGAGCGCGGCGAGCTCTTCGATGTGTTCGAGCTCCGCGATGTATCGCGCCTCCTCGAGGGAGATCGCGTCCATCGTTGACGCTTGTCCCTCCTGAATCATCCCGAGGAGCTCTTCGTTCGCCTCCCGGACCTTCGTCGCGACCGCGTCGAGGTAGTCGAGAACGGCCTGTCGTTCCTCCTCCGGGAGAGCGAAGAGCGCGGACTTCCGGTCCTCTTCCGGAATCGCGAGGAGCTCGCGATATACGTCCTTGACCTCGCGCATTGAATCGGCGACTCCGGAGTTCGCGAGAGAGGAGTTCGTCGCCGGCGTCACGCTCGCCTCGAATAGCGATGTTATCTGCGAGATCCGGATCCCGAGAGCGTTCCCGAGCCAGCCTCCGACGACCGCCATCGGGATCATCAGTTCCTCGAGCCGCTGACGGAAGAGCGCCGTCGCCTCCGCCGCTTCAAGCTCGCCGGCGATCACCTGTTGCTGAAGGGTCAGCGCGTACTCTCGCGCGGAGGTTTCCGTCTCCCCGATCCTGAACTCGTAGTCCTCGAGAGAGACGGAGAGCGCGTCCTGCGAATCGGTCAGGAGATTGATCGTCTGTTCCGTCGCGCTGTACTCCGCCCGGAGGTCGGAGATCATATCCGCGAGCGCCGAGATGTTCGCCGTCGCGTCGCCGGCGCGGTCGACCTGATCGGAGAATACTTCGTTCGTCTTGTCGATCGAGAGACGGTCCTCCTCGTTCGCCGAGTAGAGATTCCGGTGCGCCTGTTCGAGCTGATCGATCTCTCCGGCGAGACTCTGCGCTCGCTGTCGAGCTTCCTCGAGAGCGACCGCGTCGAGCTCGTACTGATGGTTCAGGGACTCGATCGTTCCGGAGTGAGCGTCGAGTGCGCTGTCGAACTTCGCGATCGCTTCCTCCGCGGTCAGGAATCCCGTCGCGACCTGCCCCTGTAGCTGAAGAGAGAGCGCGTCGAGGTCGGCCTTCACCTGTCCCCGGACAGCCGCGCTGAACTCGAGGTACGCTTCCCGCGCGTCGTTCGCGGCGCGGCTCGAGACTCCGAACCGGGTCGCGTTCGTGTCGAGATTATCGGAGAGCCGATCGAGACCTTCCGAGAGCGGGATCGTCCCGTTCGCGACGGCGGTCTCGAGCTCTCCCCGGAGAGCTTCCGTCTCCTCCATCGCTTCAAGTTGCGCCTGACGGAATCCGGTGAGACTTTCGACGAGCTCGGTCAGGCCGCTCGCGACGAAGCCGATCACGGTCGCGGTGATCTGGAGAACCGGGACGAGCATCGAGAGAACCGGGACGAGCTCCTTCAGAATCCCGACGACGGGACCGAGCGCGACTCCGATCACCGGGAGCACCTGACCCGCGAGCTCGGAGACTATCTGAAGAACGTCCTGAAGAGGCTCGAGGAGCGGAACGAGAGCGTCCGCCGCGAACCCCTTGAACGAGTGACCCATCTTCGTCAGCGCGTCGTCGAACGTCTTCAGCTTCGTGACCTGTTCTCCGGAGAGAGCGATCCCGAGATCCTCGAAGTTCTCGATCGCTCCGCGAACGTCGCCGTTCGTTTCCTGAATCATCCCGACGACCTGCTGAGAGTATCGGCCTCCGAAGAGGACGGCCGCGTCGGTCATCATCTCGAACTCGTCGGTCGTCTTCGAGAGACTCTCGGCGAGGGTCAGGAAGAGCTCGTCGGACGAGAGACCGATCAGGTCCTCGTATTGCATCCCGAGTTTCTCGAGGAGCTGTCCCTGTTCGGACGTCGCGGAGTCGGCCATCCGCATAAATGTTGTGAGACCGCGGAGCGCGTTCCGGAAGGAATCAGCGGATCCGCCGGTCTGCTCGAAGATATACCCGAGCGCCTGTACTCTCTCGGCCGTGACTCCCGTGATCCGCGCGACGTCGTAGATCCCCGCGCCGTAGTCGGCGAGAGACTTGATCGTCCGGACGAGGCCGGCGGACATCGCGACGGCGGCGAGGTGCATCCCCTTGACCTTCGACGCCCACGACTTGAACCCGCTCTCCTGACGCGCCATCGGTCCGGAGAGTTTATCCTTCATTTCGGTCACGAGAGAGATCCGGCGCTGACTCATCGGTCACCTCCGAGAAGGCCTCTCTCGAGGCCGTAGAGCGACGATCTTTTTCCGGGTCCGCTAGTACGTCCTCGAATCACTTCTCGCCTCTCATCTGGTCGAGAGCCTTCAGGAAGAGCCAGAGAGTCCGGAGCTTCTCGTCGTCCGCTCTCGCCATCGAATCGTACGTCTCGTTCAGCTCGTGAATGCACCGCGCGAAGAACTTCGTCGCGTCCCACTGGTGCGCTCGAAGCTCCTCGTCGAGCTTCCCTCCCATCGTCTCGTCGAGGCCGTAGTACAGAGAGGTCGTGATCTTCACGGAGGCGTAGTACAGAACCCATATATTCGCCTCCGATACGTCGCTGATACAGCACTCCCCGGGTCCGGGATCTCCGACGACCGCCTTCGGACAACATAGAGTCTGAAGGACGAGGTCCCTCGCCGCCGAGAGCATCTCGTCGAGACGCGGATCCTCGTCGTCCTCGATCTCCGGGAGCTCCTCTATCATCCGGCGATAGAGAGGAGAGGTCCCGCTGTGAAGACGGTCTCTCCCCTCCACCGGCTTGACGTATGCAAGCCGCGCCGGTTTCCCGTCGCCAGCGAGAATCGGATCCGGGAGGAGAACGGGTCTCCTCCCGAATACGGTCCCGCTGTCAGGCAGGAATGGTAACTCGTTCATTCAGACAGGCGAGCGTCAG
>Ga0307376_10006610_pt1 | contig 10239 bp, 16 predicted proteins | sample TR2MG_FD_202536 | JGI IMG/M metagenome (GOLD analysis project Ga0307376, IMG submission 202536) | Soil microbial communities from Risofladan, Vaasa, Finland - TR-2 | ecosystem: Environmental > Terrestrial > Soil > Coastal area > Acid sulfate soil | place: Finland: Risofladan, Vaasa | collected...
TTGGCGAAAGGTTAAAAAGAAAAGGGGCGGCAAAGCGATGGTGTGGGATGTCCGTATAACGCCCATAACGACAGAGGAGCTAACATGACATTTACAATCGAATTACCACAGCTAACGATTATTGTAATTATATTCTTAAATATCATTATATCAATAATAAAACATGGAGAGGAAAAACAAAATAAAACCCACAATGTTGGACTGGAGCTATTGGATAAGGGATTTTTAATGCTAATACTTTATTGGGGTGGTTTTTTCTCATAGGGGGAGGCGACAGAGACATGAAAAAAGGGAAAATAACACAGAAACAAAAAGACGCATTACTACGGGTGAACAACAATAAACTCTGGCTCGAAAGGATGCGGTAAAATGGAACCCATAAAACGAATAGTATGTTTTGGCAGAATAATACTTGCAAACAACGATCTGTGTGTTGAAGAGTGCGGACAGCTGCACAGACAGAACGATCAACATTATTGTAAACTGTTCGGAACCGACCTGGAACAGAAGGATAAAGCAACATACCGATGTAGTGACTGTCATAAAATAGAAGCATATTTAAACACTAAAAAGGATGCGTGACAAATGAATATTTTAAGTTTGGACGTTGGAGAATACTGCGGCTGGGCTATATTAATTTACGGTCAAATCGAAAGCGGGACTGAGCATCTGAAACACAAAGGCACAGAGTACCGTGGTTTCAAATATTTACGCTTTACGGAATTAATCAACCGCCTTTATCGGATTGGTGCTTTTAATCTCATCGTCTATGAAAAACCGCATGGATTAAGGGGTCATGCTATTGAAGCGATGAATGGATATATCACCCGTATACATGAGTTTGCGGTTGTAAAAGGACTGGAATTATCAATATCAAACCAAATTGAATACAAAGGATATTCGCCATCTACAATTAAAAAGTTTGCAACAGGCAACGGGCGAGCCTCCAAAGAAGACATGATTGCATATTTTAAAGAACAGACAGGGAATGATCCTGTGGACGACAAAGAAGCGGATAGTTATTCTTTATTACGATATGCAATGCAAGAGCGGGGAATACCATGCCGAGATATGGTGCATCTTACTAAAAGGGGGATGAAATGAAAGACTTATGTAATTGGAAGATGTTGTTGCTGATACCAGCATTTGCGCTTGGGTTATGGTTTGGTAGTAGAGATAAGGCAGAAGAAGCAGAATATACCAGCAAGCCAATATATTTATCAACGGAGAGTAATGATAATACAATTACACCCAACATATATCTTGACGCAGGCGAACCGGTGTATCTCGACAAAACAGCAGATTATGAGTATAAGAAGGAAGATAAATCACTGCCGACAATTAAACTATTTTTTAAACCAGACTTAATAATCGATACTGATATTGGAATACCGTGCGAGCTAATAATCAAAGCGCTAACTGATTCAACGTGTGACTGGTTGGTAGGGCAGGAAATATCAGGATTTATTATTAATGGTGCGCTGAATATTGATGCTTCTGTTAGTGAAATAAGTAAGACAAGAAGCCGGTTAATCAACCACACTGATACCCCTAAACCGGTTTGCCCGAATTGCGGTGAAACAGATAATTACTCACGGTTGTTTAAAAAATCTTGGGTTGACGCATACTTTGGCGAGGTGGCAATTGATTATTATATATGTGATGAGTGTGATAAGATATTTACCATAAAACATAAAGAATATTATACAACGGAGAAAATAAAATGACATGGATACCGGCGGTAATACTCGGAGTGTGTTTCATGGAGGTTAAAGATTACGCTGAAGAAGTTCGTACAGCGATTAACAAAGCGAGGGAATGATGATAAACCATACGACTAACGATCCTCTGTCAGATGAAGCCCTGGCAGGAATGTTCGCGCCTATGATGATAATCGGCGTAGTGGTCTTTCTATTTACATACTGTGGCAGTATATTTGCTTATTTAACAGTACGTTTTATTTTAGGTAATTTGCCATGAAATACTTATTCGCAGCTTATATTATCTGTGTAGTCGTCTTCCATAGAAGGTGGGTATAAGAAATGAGAATCCTTCTTGTTAAGCCGATTATTAAAACTTACTATGTTGTAATACCGCCAATAGGTTTGGGGTATATATCTACTATTATGCAGGAAAGCGGGCATGAAGTACACATATTTGACGCTGGAAAAGATAATAAAACATGGCAAGAGTTTACCGAACAAGTCACTGAGAACAAATATGATATAATCGGGTTTCAAATGTTTTCACATGAAATAGCCGCAACAAAAAAACATATTGAGTTAATAAAATATTATTCATCAGGTTCGGCTATAATGATCGGAGGCGCACATATAAGCGGCGACCCAGCAGGCACAATGAATATGTTGAGTGTAGACTTTGGATTTATCGGTGAGGCAGAGATCGGGATAGAAGCATTCATAAAACTAAACAAGGAAGATTATAATAATGCGAATAAATTATCAGAAATACCGAATTTAGTATGGAGGGCAGAAAGCGGAATAGTGGTAAACGAAAAAAAGGTGATAAGTGATCTGGACATGATAGACTATCCAGTGTGGGATTTGATGCACCCTCAGTCATATCCGACACTGCCACTTGGTTGCTTCTGCAAACAGCCGCCTGTGGCTCCTATGATAGTTTCAAGAGGCTGTCCGTATCCATGCACGTTCTGCGGTGGTAAAAATATAACTGGAAACGTCATGCGATACAGATCAGTAGAAAATGTAATCAGGGAAATAGTCCTATTACACAACGAATATGGAGTTAGAGAAATCAACTTCTTGGATGACAACTTCACCTTCCGAAAACAGTATGTAATGTACTTCTGCAAACGGGTAATAGAGCTCAGGTTAAATATCGTATTTGCACTTCCGAATGGTTGCAGGTTGAATACTCTGGATAAAGAAGTGCTGGAATCAATGGAACGAGCCGGGTTTTATTCAATGGCGGTAGGCATAGAATCAGGCTCGGACAAAATCTTAAAATTAATGCGCAAGAACCTGACTACAACAGTGATAGAAGAAAAAATAGCTCTGATAAAAAAATATACAAACATTAAACTCACCGGATTGTTTATGATTGGATATCCGGGCGAAACAGTTGAAGACATAGAAAGTACAATACGGTTCTCAAGAAAGTTAAAATTAGATAAAGCGAATTTTGCTTATGTTATGCCCCTGCCAGGAACCGAGCTATATGAGAATTACAAATTAACACACAGAGAAATACAATGGGACAACTTCTTTTATTATAGAACCATAGGTGACATGACAGATATACCAGTAAAAAAACTACGCAGATTACATCAAAAAGCATTCATCGGTTTCTATTCACGGCCCCGGGTATTATGGGGAATATTAAAAGAAATAAAGAAAGTGGAACAGATTAATAAAATCATGGGAAGAATTCTTAATATCTATAAATAAGGGGGGTGAATTTATGAAGAACGGGCTTATCGTCGGTATTTTAGTAATTATAGCAACCATTACTATCTATTGGAGTACAGATACCATAACACGAAATTTTTATGATGATAGCTATATCGCCATGCGTTTAGCTATAAATCTTGCCGATCATGGTGTTCTGTCCTTTAATGTCGGCGAGAGGGTTGACTCGGTGACTGCATTTCTTTTTACTATCATTCTTGCGCTTGTATACAAACTTGGATTTGATAACCTTGAGATGGTTGCCGGGGCTGTAAATCTTATTTCATTATTTATTATAGCATTCTTCACTTATCTGAGCGTAGTTAAATTAACACACAGAACATGGCTTGCCTGTTATGTATCGATTATCGCCTCTTTACATGGCCTTGTTTCCGGCTGGGCGATTACCGGCATGGACACCACGTTATTCACCGCCCTGCTTGTCGCATTCACTTATTATACACTAATTGATAAAAAGCGCATTGTATCTGTAATTTTGTTGTGCGTACTTATTGTAGCTCGTCCAGAAGGGTTGTTGATGTTCCCTGTATGGTTATGGGTAAACCGAAGAAATATGCGGAATATTTATATACCATTGGGAACGACAATTATTCTCTATGGTTTTAAGATGTTTTATTATGGTTCTTTCGTTCCAAACTCGATGACCGCAAAATTATCAAATGTTTATTATGCCTCGGATTGGGAATATGTGTTGCGCATGTGGTGGATAATAGCTATTGTGCCGGTTATTCTTTCAGTATGGACGCTGTTTACAAGTAAAAAACCTATACGCCTACTCTGGATATTCCTTTTGTTATCCACAATTCCCACTTTCCTCACTAAAGCGGATTACCTCCGATATACATCTCACATGATACCGTTGTTTATTATTATGGGAGCATGTTCGTTTCCCCGGAAATATTGGCTGGCAATACCATTTCTTCTTTTGATGACATATCAGACTTTTAATTCTGTAATCTGGATAAAGTCAAAAATACAACCGATTGCCCCATGTCAAGTTCTGCGGTTGCAGGCAGGGGAATATCTTAATCAAAATATTGACAAAGAACAATGGATAATATCAACGGATGTGGGTGCCATAGGATACAAGGCAATAGATTTTCGTTTTATAGATAATATTGAATTGTTATCGCACACAAAAGTCGAACAGGTTAAACCTATGTATATTGCGGACACATTCGGCACACGAGGTGAAGGGAATCAAATATATTATCCTCGACCCAAACTGACTAAATATTTTGAGGGCAAGAGCATGGATATACTGTGGACGGGAAGATATACAGACAGGTTAACCATAGGAATTGTTAAAATAAAATAAAAGGGATAAATGAATAACGCACTCAAACTCGCAACGATCCTGATAATGATAGCCGTTATCGTGGGATTCTGTGAAACGATGGGGATACGACAATGGTAGACGTAATGCAGATGTATGCGAATAAAACGCTGCATAAAACTCATGACTTATTTATAACGATCACTGCCGACAATTCTGAACAAGCCCGTAACGGCATGATACGCCAGAAGTTTCAAAAAATGCGATACGGCGGGACAGATAAAGCTGCAATCATCCAGAGCATTTTTGAAATATCTAAAAGATACCTGACAGCGGAATGAAGAAATTATAAAAAAGATATTATCTTATGGTAATAGAATGATATGGGGCGATATTTATACCCTACGCAATCGGACTACTAAAGGAGGTGAATAAAATCTCATGGGGCTAAAACTAATAAAAAAGACAGCGGTGCGTCATCAATATGTTCTAAATATACAACCTGCGCTTTATATAAGAATAAATTACGAAGCTGCAATAAATACGGCAGCACGTATTAAATATGATATAAAACGCGGCGATCCTGTTTATTTATATTACGACGAAAAAGAAATGATTTTAGGAATACAAAAAGCAGACGAGGTCACACCAGATACCTATATTGTCGGAAGGCGCGGTATCTTAAATCTAAAAAGCGTTTTTCTTTCGCTAAATTTATCTCCAAAGAATATGAAAGGAAAATATCCGATGGTGCGTGAATTATCTACTGACTCTATACTGCGAGTAGATTTAACTAAAAAAAAGGATCATATTGCAATATGGGGAGAAGGAATCGGGCGCAATGAATAACGCACTCAAGCTCGCAACGATCCTGATAATGATAGCCATTATCGTGGGATGCTGTGAAACAATGGGGATACGACAATGGTGAGGATGATATGAGCGAATTTAATGTCGGCTTTAATTGGTAATGAGGCTAAAATTAAAAGATTATGTAAATGTCTTAAGATACCGATTTTAAAGGAGGCGTCAAATGGTTGAAGCAATTCCTAACAAACAGTGCCCAAGATGTAAGCATAATGGTAATCCGATTGAAAAGAACGATATTTATAACAGGGTAAAAGTGCCCGGCTGGAAGTGCGAGAAGTGTGGATATGTGTGGCTGAAACATAATGATTTAACAAAAGGTAAATAAATGGATGAATTAGATCACATTCCCCCACACTCAAACGAAATGGAACGTGCTGTACTCGGTGCGATGATAATAGACAGAGAAGCGCTTGACTATGTGATTATGCACATAAAACAAGAGACGTTCTATAAGCCGATTAATCAAGCGGTATTTCGTGCGTTAAAGATGTTATGGGATGAAGAAACGGCGATTGATCAATTAACTCTGGCAGAAAAACTCAGTAATCTGGGATTATTAAATAGCATCGGCGGCGAACCTGCAATAGCCGGACTAATGAACGAAACCTGGTCAGCGGCAAATATTAAATATCATTGTGATGAATTGCTTGAAAAAGAAAGACTGAGAAAAATAATTGCGCTATGTGCATCTGCAACGAGCTATGTGTATAAAGGGCAACATGAAGCGAACTTAATATTACACCAATTATCGAATAAATTTGATAAAATAATCGATAGTGCAAAATCAAAAAAAGCGCACCCAATGGAATATGTAGTCCAAGAAGGGTATGCTTTAATAGCGCAAAAGATGGAAGCTCCGGACGGTTTAGTGGGTCTGCCAACCGGGTATTCATTGTTAGATAACATTACCGGTGGATGGCAAAAGGGCGATATGATAGTCTTGGCTGGAAGACCGTCAATGGGTAAAACGAGCCTTGCATTCGAAATGGCGGTAAGAACGGCAAGTAAAGGGCACCCGGTAGGTATATTCAGCCTTGAAACAACATGCCGGAAAATCGGTATGCGAATGATCTCGACAAAGGCCAGGCATAGCGTGAGCAATCTACACCAAGTGAAAGATAAGCTTGTTTCGGCAACTGTTTTGGGTGATGCTGCTAACTATCTGAATAAATTACCGATATGGGTAGATGATGCGGCGACAGCAACCATTGATGAAATACGTGCTCATGCGAAAAGAATGCAGAAATCACATGGCATTGAACTGCTGATTATTGATTATCTTCAAATGGTTGCCGGGAATCCAGGCGATCAGATTCGCAAACAAATCACAGATATATCAAAAGGAACAAAAGCAATGGGGAAAATTCTTGATATTCCTGTAATAATATTAAGCCAACTAAGGAGGGCACAGCCGGGAAAAGAGTATGTAGCGCCGATATTATCAGAGCTAAAAGAGGCTGGCGGTATTGAAGAAAATGCCGATATTGTCTTATTCATCCATGACCCATCAGAAGAGTGGAAAAAAGAGTATCTTGATCGGCATGGAATACCATATCAGGTAGAGGATTTAAAAACAAAGAGGCAGATTCGTGTTGCAAAAAACAGGGATGGACCGAAAGTAGTTACTTTGTTTAACTGGCATGGAAGTTATTATAGTTTTGATGAGATAAGCACTTCACAGATCGATGATTTAGAAAGGGGGTAGAAATGAGTGGATTGCCAGAAGAATGTTCAGAATTATACGACCATGAATGTGAGGAATGCGGGGTAGAATTCCGGTCAAACATGTTTTATGATCCTGACGAAACGATATTATGTGATGACTGTATTACCAATCAAGAAGAGCCGTTAAGTACACAATAAAACCAACACGATAGGAAATAATGCACTGCCGAGTCACAACAAAAAACGCTTGTTTTGGTGTTGAAACCGACGAGAAAGGAATAATATTAAACACATCGTATACGGCGCCAATAGCGAGAAGATACGCGGGTAAGCACATAAATACTTTAAAACGGTGGAATGCTAAATCCGAATTAATGAAGGAGGAGAAATGAAGGGCTTAAATAAATGCTTTTTTATTGGTGCGCTCGGAAACGATCCGGAAGTGCGAAACTCAGCCGGAGGGTCGCTAATTGTCAGTATGTCATTGGCAATCAACGAGAGTCGAAAAAACGGCGATAAATGGGAGGACCATACCGAGTGGGTTCGTATGGTATGTTTCGGAAGCACGGCAAAAGCTGCGCAAGATTATCTTCGAAAGGGCAGTAAAATTCACGTCGAGGGACGGCTTCAAACTACATCGTGGGAGAAAGACGGCACGCGGCATTATAAGTCCGAGATTGTGGTGCAAAATTTAACTTTCCTCGATAATAAGAACAACACCGGGACGAGTCAGCCGAGAGAGACTGCGGCACAGCAGAATGCAGGCAGCCGAGATGAAGACACGTCGGGCTTGCCATTTTAATTAAACCAAATAACCAACCGAAAGGGCATTTCAATGTCAAAACAAAGCTGAAAGAGCCAGAAGGCGAAGAGTCGCAAGAAAACATTTTTGATTAACACTTATTATTAGGAAAAATAAAAATGAGAAGACTAATAATTCAACTCAAGAAAAGCGTGTCTGATTCGCCGGAGTTTATTAAGGCACTTAAGGATGTGGTGGAAAGTGAATATGTTGATTATTTGGTTGGTGACTACGATGCGTTCCCTAAGTTAAGTAGCAATGGGCGACGGGTTAGCGGAGAACTTCCGGATTTATCATTATTTAAAACCATCAAAGAAGATGAACTGGTGTTAATCCACTCTTTCGACACAGCGCTTGAATTGCTTTCTGACTGCAAAGACGTGAAAGAAGTCTATGGTGTCAACGAACCGGAGCCAGTGTATGTGCCGAATGATCCGGAATGGGGCATGCTCTGGCATTATCACAAAAACAACGCATACAGCACAAATGCAGAAGAAGCGTGGGATGACCCCGATATTGAATTTGGCAAAGGCATTGTGGTTGCAACCATAGAACCCCGGTATGAAGCTTGTAATTTCATGCATGAAGATTTTGGGTCGTCCCATGTATATGATTCAACAGAAGAAGTAATTAAGGACATGAAAGACGGTGGACATCCATCGTTGCTTGCGTCAAAATACAAAGGCGAATGGGATATACCAGAAGACGAATTTGGTCACGCTACTCAAACCGCATCCATGCTGGTAGCCCAGATCAACAACGGGAAAGGGCATACCGGGATTATTCCAAAAGGGAAATGCAAACCGTATTACTATGGCCATGGAACAGACTGGGATAGTGCGCTCGATGCAATAGTCCGGGCAGCAAACGACATAGAGGTTGATGTTATCTCAGTTTCACTGACTGGCAATCGTGATGATCCGGCTACGGTGGCGGTCATTCAAACAGCTATAGCGCTTGGGGTTCCTGTTGTATGGGCAGCAGGCCCGAACAAAGATGGCTATGAGGTGTGGGACACAGCGCCCAGCGCAATATCTGTTACTTCGCATGACAGGCACGGCAACGCAAAATACACTGTCGGGAATGTGAGTCTTTCGGCGCCGGGAATCGGGATATACCGATCAAGTCCCGGCGATAATGTACCCGGCCTTTCGGATGGTGACGATTCGTCGTACTGGGCGGGAAGCGGTAACAGCCTTGCAACCCCCATGGTAGCCGGTATTGTTGGGATGATGCTCAAGAAAAACAAGAGCGCTTCTATTCCGGATGTGGTGACGGCGCTCTATGGCTCATGCTTATTGAATGGAAATAAGTGGAATAAAGAATACGGATACGGGTATGTCAATGCGAACTATGCTCTTGAGGCTATAATTGGGGGTGTCTTCAAAAAGCCGCTGGCCCCAACGCGCTTAAGAACAACGTACAGCAGTTACAAGAAAAAGTTCGCGTGGAGTGATCCTTTCAGGAGCAGCGATTATAAAGAAACCGTTATTGTAGCAAGGGCGTTACATGCAATTCCAGACCCGCCAGAGAACATAAAAGGCGGGATCGAAGTTTACCGAGGAACCGGCAAATACCTTGGAAATGGGCAATACGAGACAGAAGATTATATCTGGCTCAAACAAGCGGAATACTGGTTCGCTGTTTTTAACATCGACAAAGAAGGAAATCAAGTTTCTCCTATCGGTCTGGCTGACTGCTATAACACAAAAACAAAAGGGAGATTATCTTGCTATGCGTCCAAGGTTGCGTTTTATAAGCCACCTATTGCGAGGTTCGAAGTAAGAATTGGCGGGGTTCTGATGGGTGACTCCGGAACAATAACAACAATAACCACCGGTGCCGGGGTGATACTGGAATTCAATGACAAGCCTGAAGGGTCACGGGATAGCAGCTTCTATCTCTGGGACTTTGGTAACGGCGACACAACAACCAACAGAAACCCTTCTTACTTATTCGACACACCGGGGAAATATAAGGTTACATACCGATGCGGCAACCCTCTCGAAACAGACGAAGCAAGCGTAACTGTTGGTGTTGTCGGCGGAATCAACAACGTGAAAGATGACATGAAAAAGCTCGTAGCGGTGTTTGCTCATGATTTAACGGTGTTAATCGACAAATTATAGGACAGGAGGAGTGAGATGCAGAAAATTATCAACAGACTGTTAGTGGCT
>Ga0307376_10006611_pt1 | contig 10238 bp, 14 predicted proteins | sample TR2MG_FD_202536 | JGI IMG/M metagenome (GOLD analysis project Ga0307376, IMG submission 202536) | Soil microbial communities from Risofladan, Vaasa, Finland - TR-2 | ecosystem: Environmental > Terrestrial > Soil > Coastal area > Acid sulfate soil | place: Finland: Risofladan, Vaasa | collected...
TTAATAACAGCCAATGCCCCCCCCCCGGAAAATTCGTAACTGTCATATAAGGACGGGCACAGACGTTACATAGAACAGTAACTCGTCCCGTCGGACATGCACACATTGTGATTGGATTAAAATCGAGGAAACCTTCATAAAATGCAAGATTATGAGAGAGAATCCTTTTAAATGCTGTAGACCGGGATTGTCCGTAGTTAGTTTCTAAATCCCAAGGCGTATTGTTCCAGAAAGCGGCGATCTTTTCCAAGACTTCTATCAGACGATTAATCCTTACATCACCGTAGTTCGCAGCCCAAAAATTCCTGCGTTCCTGAGAAATCCATTCCGATAACAAGTTACAAGGGCCGAAATCATTCGGCGTGAATCTGAAGATGGCATCAAGTCGATTTATACGAGACCGAATGGTCGCATTATATCCTCTGCTTCTTTCAAATTCCTGAACTTGGGCTACAGGTCCATTTTGCCAAAATTCGACATCCTGTGAATTGCCGCCCATCTCTCGAATGTATTCAGCCCAATTATAGATGCATTCAGAACCTACGGGATAAAATTCCTCAATTCTTGTATTGGATACTTCAATACTCGTAATAGGTCTTGGGGGTCTTCCTAAGTCATTGGAATCCCCATCCTCACGATGCATGATAACGATTGGAATTTCGAATCTTAGTTTATAGATATGAATGATGTTGGGGTAGCCACAGAGAGCACATGGAACCCCTTCCTCGGACCGCCCCTCGTAGGTCACACTGGCATATCTGGCATGGCTGAGATGGATTCCCCGTTCGCGAAATCTGGCAATATGACTCCCGGCTGCATAATTGCTCGCGTGAGGCATTGTTCGTCCTTCAAGCATTCCGCTGTCGTGATATTATACGAGATGAACAGAATTTTTTAGGATCTAATATGCCAATTTTCTGGATATTTCTCACATTTTAGGGAGGTTAAGTATTGAACGATGCAAAACATATAAACATTACAATCGTTACATATGACTATCGCCTGGATGTTTTCTTTCTTTTCATCTTCACAAGTCTATGGCCCTCAGTAATTTGCTTCGCTTCCACGAAAGCTTTCGTGAATTCCGCCATGTTACAATCATTGGGATCCTTACCCTCGGGAAGAATCATCTCAAAAAGGGCGGTGCCTTCGAAGAGTCTCTCGACGGCCGAGAGAAAGCCGAGTTCTCCACCGGCATCGCTGTCGAAGCACAGATAGATTCTTGAGAACTTGTGAAGATACGCCGATTGTTCCTTAGAAACTCCATTCGAAAACATCGAAGCAACGGGGAAATTCCAGGCTTCCACTGTCAGGGCATCGAGCATTCCTTCGACCAGGATTATCCAATCCTTCTCTTGTCTTTTTGAAATGAAAACCGTCTCTTTGACATTGATCCCGACGGGGAAACACACCTTCGGTTCTTGATTGACGATAGTTCGCGCTTCGTAACTATGAAGATTTCCATCAATGGTTAAAATGGGCCATATAATTCGGTTCATTAAATATAGAAACCGTCGAGGAAAAGCTTCCAGAAGCCTAACAGATTCTGACATATCGCAATCTCTAAACGACGAAACGAGACTCTCAACATTATCGCATCCCATGGCACCATGACTTTCAGCGAGAGAAAGATCAACGTGTCTACGAATCAAATAATCCATTTCGTTTCTATTCAGCTTTCGAAAAACCGGTACATGTAATGGTGTTCTACGAATGTTGATTACCTCTTTGCGATTCACCATGGCATTGAATTTCGTGAACCAATCAACTCCTTCCTCAAGGCGCGCGCGTGCCGCCTCTGGTTCGCAACCATCCAAACGGCTGATGAGAGTTACGGCGCTTCCCGCAAAACACCCCCTAAAACATATAGCCACGAGCTTAGAAGTATTGAAATAGAATTTCCTTCTACCCCCGCAAAATAGACAATCGGCAGTAATTTCTTCTCCGCGTTTGGTGACGCGGAAGAATCCGAAACCTTCTAACATCAAACGATAGTCGGGCATTGATCAAGCTCCCGATTCTGGTGGTCTTCCTTCACCCTCCCGCGATCCGATTGGGTCTTCAAATCTCTTTAAATGTGCATACCTGAAATCGGGACGCAACTTTATGCGCGTTTTTCTGACGGATCTTCCCTTGGCGATATTGATTTCTATGAAACCGGCAAGCAGGTTTTCGAGCAAAACAGCGACAATATCCACAGGTTGAGCCACAAGATAACTCAGACCGATCGATTTGAGACCGCCCTTTTGTCTTTCCTTATCAGAAAGATTTTCTTTCTTTTGGGCTGCGGACCAGATCGCCTTCTCGGTGCGACGGGCAAGATTATGAACGTTCCATGAAATCTCCGCTTGGGCGTCCCAATCCACTCGCGCATTGAACCGGCCTATCGGCGACATTATCTGCATGTAATCTATGAGAATCAGATCGAAGACTTTGCCAGTTTTTCTCTCCGTTTGGATAATCTTTCTTTCTATCTGAGCAGCGTTGATGTTTTCCGGGATATCAATCCAATAGAAAATGTTTTCTCTGGTTCGTCGTTCCACGAAAAACCTTTTGATCCGATCCATCTCCTCTTCCGAAAATTCACCCGAACGGAACTGAAACGAATCTATACCAGTGGCCCACGAAATCTGCCTGAATTCCTGCTCCCGCCTCTTCATCTCGATAGTAAAACCGAGAACATTTTTCTGGCCCATTTCCCAATTTCTCATCCCTATATCAAGCAGAGCTATTGACTTGCCTTCGCCCGAAGCGCCCACGAACAACCCAACCTCTCCTGGAAGCAGGCCCTGGATCGCCTCGTCAAGTTCAGAGATATAAGTTTTGCATCCCCGAAACTCCTCCATTTGTCTGGATGCTTCGATGTCTGCAAGAATTTCTTGCTCGGAGGCAATGAGGGACCCTTCAGAGATCACGTCCCGCATGGTTGTTTCGGCAAACAAGAAATTCTGAAGGTCACTGAAAGCTTCGGTAATTTTATGATTCTTGAGTTTCTCCGCTATGCCATCTTGTTTTGAAAGAATTAATGCGAGCTTTCTTCCCATTGCAAGTTCTTTGAGGCGCTTAACGGCATCAGGGATCGTCGTCTCTATGACCCTCTGTGTTTGCAGCCTGGTCAAAAGACTTTCAAATTCCTCGGTTTCGTTATCCCTTCCTTCCCGTTGAAGTTCCGCAAGGATCAGGGAAATGGACGCCGGAGGTCCCAGGGTCGCAAGCTTTCTCGCGATCCAGTTGGACTTTTGACCGGCAAAAATATTCGGTTCTACTCCCTCGGGGAGCATGCCCTTCTGGATCGAATGCGCTATGACTTCGAACTCAAGATTGAGGTTCGAAAGGTCAAGAGTTATGTCGGGCATATCTCATCCCATTCATTCAAATCAGACCGGAGTTCCTTCCCTTTCAGGGCGAGCACCTTATTCGTATTCTTGAGAAGAGATACGATCCCAGATCCATATCGATCCTTGAACTCCTGTCCGGTCAAATTTGAGGTAAACATCGTGGACAAACTCATTGCATCACGCCAACGCAGAAGTTCGTCGAGTCTTGCGATTACGAAACTTGTCTTGGAAATGTATTCCCGTCCGAGGTCATCGATGGCCAGGATTTTCACGCCCTTAATGGCATTGAAACGCTCTTTGATCTCGGAGCTGTCAAAGGATTCCTTGATCACTCCAAGTAAAGATTCCATCAATGTAAAAAATCCGCTAAAGCCCTTACGCAGCGCTGCCTTTAATACATAGATTGACAGAGTGGTCTTTCCAATTCCTTTGCCCCCGAATATTGAAACCCCGAGCCCATGTTGAACAACATCGATGATGTTGTCGCAGGATCCTCGGATTATCGACATCGTGCTTTGATCGGTAATCAAAGAATCCTCTATTTCCAACGGCCAATATCGTGTGGGCACATTCCCCAAGGCAAGAGTCATCATCCAATCGAAATCACGAAGATGGGAATTGCACAAATAAACTCCGCCTCCGCATTTGTGGCACTCATTGGAAATCCTTTTCCGAATCTCTATGAGAATATTTTCCCAATCCTCGGTAAGATACGGAAAATCCGAAGTCCCAACCGGCGTGTATTCCTTGACGTTTCTAAGAATCCAAGCCGGTCCAGCCTGTTTGTGTCCATCTATCATCGTAAGTTGTCTCCGCTTTCTTCACGCGGAAGGTAGCCAGTGCATTCTTGTCGAAGAGATCTTTGATATCGACCACCCGATCCACATTCGGATCATCCCGATTGGCCTGTCGCATCATCATGAACCAGATGCAGTATTCCCGAAAATTGAGATCGGCGGCTTTTGAAAGCCAGAAGTTTGTCAACCTGTTCGCAGGAGATACCATCTGCGAATACGCGAAGATCGGGGGAAAACCATAGATCTCCCTGAAGGCTCCTGAGTAATCGCCGATAATTTTCTTCACAGACAGGGACGCATTGATTTCGCTGGTGGGAGTCCTTGAGACTACGATTAGAGTAATATCGTCGTTCGGCTCTTCGGGTATCGCACGCCTCGTAAGGGCTACCAGAACTCTTTCAGTAGTTTTGGGAAACAGTAGCAATTGTCTAAAATCCTCGGTTATGTTTTCCCGGATCACAAATACATATTCCGGTCGAGTTCCCTTCAAGCATATAAGATCATAAGTCCAGTTGAGAAAATGGACATTGGGTATCGGAGTGAAGCCACTCGACTCGGCTTTCGAAAATAGATGATGACGCACAATGTCCTTCATCAAGAACGGCCGTTTCTGACCGTTCCATTGAAACAGACCGACTCTGTTTTTGTATAACGAAATCAGTCTGCAAAGTTCATTGCTAAGATCCCCGATCATTACGGCTCACCTTACGCGTTTGTGACGCAAGTGAGTCCACCACCATTTTGAAGAGGTCGGCCTTTCCACTGAGGGCTTCCAAGACTCTTTCTTCTACGGAGGCCCTGATCACGGGAGCCCGGATATGGACCGGCTTCTTCTGAGTTAGACGATGGACGCGGCCTGCCCGCTGTTTCATGACAGCGGGATTCCAATGAAGCTCATAGGAAATCATCCAATTTGCCTGCTGGAGGTTCAGACCGACATTCGCGCAATCCGTGGTGACAAGTGATTCATCTGTTTCCCTCCATTGTTCGAGAGTTTCGTGTCTTGCGGCAAAGTCCATCCCACCATGGAGGATCGGACAGCCACCGAGTTCCCTCTGGATTATCTTAGCCATCCTACTCCACTCGGTGAAAATGACGGCCTTCTCACCGCAATTCTTGATTTCAGCAACGACCCTTTTCAACCATTCAATTTTCGCCGAGCTGTAATTGAACTCTTTCGATATCAGAAGAGGATGATCGCATGACTGTCGAAGGTAGCCTATTTGGGTCATCTTGTTGGATTTATTAATCTGCTCGGAACGGGCTTCATTGAGAAATGACGTGACTTTCTTCTTGATATCCGCATAAATGATGCCTTCTTCCCGAAGGAAATCAAGAAACACAACTTTGCTTTCCTTTGGTGGGAAATCGTAAATGCAATCTTCCACCCTGCGTCTAAGCAGATATGGTTTGATAATCTCGCTGAGTTTATCAAGGTTTCGATATTCAATGATTTTGCCCCAGAAATCTCTGACGATAAAATTCCTTTCGAATTCATACCATTTGCCAAGGAATCCGGGACTTACAAAATTGAATATCGAGTGCAGTTCTGGAAGGGCATTCTCAAGAGGCGTGGCGGTGAGCGCCCATTTGTAAACAGCTCGTAATTCCAATGTTAATTTCGCGGCTTGCGTCTTGTAGTTCTTGATATTCTGAGCTTCATCAAGGACAACAGCTCCCCATTCCCTTGCCAAATATTCCGGATCCCGTGAAAGCAATTCATAGTTCGTAATTAATATCTGAGATCCTTTTTTGAATTTATCTTCTCTGATAACCCTGCTACCATCGATGATGGTGGGTTGCCAGTAACTGAATTTCTTGATCTCAGCAGCCCACTGTCTCTTGAGATGCCCCGGGCATATGATCAGAACGCTATCGATCTCCTCGGTTTCCAGCAGATGAATGAAAGCACCTATGGCCTGCACGGTCTTGCCTAACCCGACATCGTCGCCAAGAACAGCTCTCCTGCCTTGAACAAGAAACATGGATCCGAGCTTTTGAAATGCGAGCAACTTGCCGTTAAGTCCTTTCGGAGCGAAGTCCGAGTCCTGCTGATTTCGAATCCACTTTGAACGTTCCAGGGCAGCGCGATCTTCGACGATTCTTTCGTAGAGCGCCTTCTCGATTTCAGGCGGTTCAGGAAGAGTCCCAAGGACGGGGATGATGCGCTGGAACATATTGATAGGAAACGTCCAGGCTTTCGCCGGAACATCGAAGCGAACGAAGTCGAAGGAACGGATGACCGCTTTGTATTCCTCGAAGTATTCTCCCGAATACTTCACGAACACGTTGTCGCCTCGCAATGTAAAATGGATGGGCATTTGACCATCCCTAATCCCATAAAGTCCCAAGAGAGATTACGAGCAAGAGGATGAAGGGAACGAACGTGCGTTGCCGCACGCCAGCAGCGCAAATTTGTTCGTCCTCCGTTATCCGCCGTTAGATCTTGATCGTAGTCTCAGGAGGGACCTCGTCCTCCCGAATTTCCTTTCCGGTCTTCTCTCTATACCGCATGGTGTATGCGCGGATGAACTCACCTTCTGGGTATAGATGTTTCTCCACGAGATCCTCGATCTTCATATATTTCCATTGACTCAATTTTGCCCTATCGTAGGCGACCAATCGCCGTGCTATTTCCAGGACAATGTTAGATGAAATATTTTTAGTGAATTCCTCGAAATCATCTAAGGTAAGAGACCCATCGCATTCCTGCTTCGTCTCATAGGCAATCTGAGCCAATTCCATGATCCACTTCGCATCACGAAGCGCCTCACGAAGATCTCCCGTCTCTATGTCTGCGAGAATTCGCGCTCCCTGCCAAGATCCGAACATCTAAAATTCTCCATCCGGATCATCGGATCCGGTATCATCGAGAATGGAAACAGCGGCATCCTGGTCATCTTGTTCTTCAATTTCCTCCGAATCGATCTCATAAGCATTGAGCGGATCTTGTTCATCAATTCTTCCAAAGGTCTTTGCGCGGATTTCAGCAATCTTAATTCCTGATTCGTGGAGCATTTGCGACCATTTACGAAGCTCAGAGAGAATCTTAGTTATCGCCCTCGGATCCGGCGGCAAAGGGGGATCCTCACTCGAATCGAATCCATCAGTTGCAGGATCAAGATATTCATCCAACCATTTCCAGATCTTGGCAAGAGTCTTGTTGGCGGCATCCATTTCGGCAAGGAGCATACCAAGAATCGAAGCAGTTACGGCTCCCGGTTCATCCTCAATAAGTTTTACATAGTCCTGCACCCTTGGATTTAATTGGCTGAGGGACCCATGTATCAACTTGCTGAATTTATTCTGGATCACCAGAGGATTCTTGGAGGCGGGGGCTTTCGCTTTCCCCCGATTCGGTCCCGATCTCCTGACTTGCCTCGCCTTCTCCAGGCCCTTTTTTGATCCCTCCGTCATTCCCCGCTTGTCGCCCAATCTGTTGATCTTCGGCATGAATTCCTCCGAATGGAACGACTATCGTTCCTTCTCCACGCAGCCGTTCCGATTCAGTCAAATACATCAGAAGTTCGACGAATATGTCGGCCTTCTTTTCGATGGACGCATTCACCGTATCTTCTACAAATTGTTGGACGGAAAGGGGTTGCTTGGAACTGAGCTTTCGTTCTCTGGCCAATCGCAAGAGCATCGGCCAATCTTTACTCAAGCGCACAAGGTTCACTCGACGTTGCCTATTAATGAACAGTCCCGGGACGGCTGGCGCGTCATCCCGGGATCCGTTCAACTAAGCGGAACTGCGGAGGACGAACAGCCGCAGCCTTGCTGTTCAATTATACGATGTCATCAGCGCATGTCAATTGAACGTGCAAATATTGCGGTCTTGTCTTACCTGACTACAATGGGTTGCGGTCCGTCACGATGGGTCTTGATCCGAAGAACTTCCTTGCCGCCAGGGCCAACGATCGTGAGGGTAAGCCATCCATCTTCGTCGGCTTCACCAACAATCTCAACAGGATCAACGATTCCTTTGTTTGCCCTCATGCAAATCTGGATCTTGAATCCTCCGAGTCGATTTTTCGGTCCAATGGCAATCGGTGTCTGACGCCCATCGACTTCTCCTTTGATCCAGAAATTTCTGATGTTTCGCGGCATCGCTCCTCCTTAAGGTTTTTATCGGGAAACCCCTCATGGTTGATCTCTTTTTTTTTCATTAGGGCGATTGGTTCGAAGTGCAGGCACGACAGACATTCCCCATTGTAGGGACTATCGCACGCGATCATGCCGGGGACCTTGCATTTCATTATCGGATCATCGGGCCGATACTTCTTGCATTGAAAACAGCAGTAGTATCCTTGTCTATCGAAATCTTCCTTGCATAATGTAATCATTATATCTTCCCTTATTTTTGCTATTTTAGCTGCGTCTTTCGTGAGCACTTCTTTGTCAATCCGGTGTCCGCATCGTGGGCATGGAGGGTGGTCCAGTATGCCTCCTCGCCAACCTATGTGCTTTCTACACTTCGGACATGTGGCTTCATAAAAGGCCGTCATTGTTTTACTTCTCCTAAATCGTTAGAAATACCCATAGGCCAACAATCGCGCGGGAACATATCGCGTAAAGGACCAGTAGGCACGCGATAATTTCCTTGAGGGTTAGCCCTTGTGGATCTTCCATTTCGCTCTACCGATAAGGGGTCTTATTCGTTCATGTCTTCGTTTCCGTCCTCTGGTTCATACCGATCAATGGGATTGAGCGAATTGCGGCAGCATTCCCGACAGGGGAAATCCAAGTCGGGGCGTCCAACAAAACGGTGTCTACATCCTTCGCAAGTCCACTCAGGCATAATAGATCAATCCTCCGCAAACTCTGCCAATATCTCGGCAGCTTTTCGCGCTGCATTTACGGCTCGTTGATCGAGGACCTTCGTGTCCACATTGATGCTGCCCATGCGCTTGTCTTCGGTGCCGGACATGGTGTGGTGTCCGCAGAGGCCAAGTTCGACTGCAAACCCTTCGGTTTTTGTGCTTGCCCAGATGTCAATATCGAGGCGCGAGCACCTTTCGCGCTTTTCAGACAATGCCCGCAGGAGCCGCACCAGATCCTCGCAGGTCTTCACGTCGAAGGAACAGCAAACCCCAGCATCGGGATCCTCATCGTCGAGGTTCATCCGCGAGTTGAGCGCTTGGTCGTAGAACTCCTTCTCGCACGGTTGGTGTGTCGCCGGGTCGCGGAATGATTCCAGAATCGACCGCCAATCTCCGGTTGCGTGAACGGTCCATTTTGGCAATAGTTCTTTTCTCATAGTATTTCCTTGCAAAGCGATGTTATTGTTATTTCCATCTTCACTCCTCGCTAAACCCTACTCGTTTCCCTTGACTCAAAGTTTTAGGATGAGCCACAGCCCAACCAACGAAAGCGTCACCGCCGCATATAGGACGGCCAACATAAGCACCATGGCTTTCCAAGTGACGGTCTTGACGCGGCATAACCCAATTCCCTCAGAACTCCAGTCTCGCGCGATCTTCTCGCGGATCGCGTGATCTTCCTCGTCGTCAATGTAGTGGTCCTCGTGTTCTGGTGCGTGCTGCGCCGCGCACACCGCCACGACCTTCCCATTGATGGTTCTAATCCTCATTGCCATCGTTGCTCTCCCTCCTTCTCAAAGATCCTTCTCGGGCGGGTACGGAAAGGGCTTTTTCTTCCGATCCTCTTTCGTGAGTATTTTCCGACCCGCAGGGGTGATGCGTTCGATCTTGAATTCGGGCCATCCGATGCACTGACCGCACCCACAGGTGCATGAGCATTCTGACAGTTTGCGTTGCATCTTTGCTCCTCGCTAAAAGAATCATGCGGGATGGCTCTGGCACCATTTACAATCGCAGTCCGGTTCGTCGTGCCAGTTGATTGAGAAGAAAGTGAAATATCCCACTTCGTCGTCCCCGTCTGTTAGTGTGACGATGCCGGGACAATTACAGGCGGAACACCGCGCCTCGTCGTCCTCAGTAAGATATCCATCAGGGGCGTCGGTGAGAACCTCAACATCGCCGCCGCAATGCAGACACTCATCATGCTCCCAGATTCGCCATGTTTTCATCTTTGCTCCTCACTAAGATTGTTTGATCTCCTTGGCGTATCGCCCACAGTA
>Ga0307376_10006614_pt1 | contig 10236 bp, 10 predicted proteins | sample TR2MG_FD_202536 | JGI IMG/M metagenome (GOLD analysis project Ga0307376, IMG submission 202536) | Soil microbial communities from Risofladan, Vaasa, Finland - TR-2 | ecosystem: Environmental > Terrestrial > Soil > Coastal area > Acid sulfate soil | place: Finland: Risofladan, Vaasa | collected...
CACGAATCCACACGAAATCTCCTTCATGAGACATCGCCGGCTTTAGCATCACCGATTCACTGATTCTCAGACCAAACGCCCAACAGAGTTCCAACCACATAGCAACAACTTTATCCTTCGCAGTAAGCTTCTTGTCCTTTTATGACATCCATATCATGAAATCTTTTGGTACTTGATATCGTATTCCCGCCTTGCGCCTGTATGTCTCAGCCAAGGACTGAGCAAAACGACAGGCAACATGGACACCATGCATCCCAAACCACCAACCAACGGCCCAAAAACCTTGTCGGCTTTGTGTAATGGACTCTGGGTGTCAAATGCGCCCGCATTGGGGGTACTAAACGAGTCAAAAACGTTTGATTTCTTGAAACTGAATGTTTTGCCCGGACTGGGCGAGGATGAAAGGCAGGACTGGGTCCATTCCTTCAACAAAGATCGTTCCGCTTGCGCAGGACGGATTGAGCTTGGGGATGCAGCTCAGGTTTCGCGGCGACTAACACGCTCTGGGTGTAACGTTTAAAATTCTTACCTATTCCCTCTTTCGAGGTGCATCCGTAAGAGAACGCAGCCGACTTCCTGGTGGCCAACCAGTTTCTCACCTTGGCAAGAATAGGTTAATTTAATCACATCATTTTCAAATGTGTCAAATTATTTTTCACCAATTTTTATTTCGGACACACATTATCTCTACGATCTCTTTCCGAATCATCCTCAGAAGTCATGTTGATGCTGCATTTGAATAACACTCTCTATTCGCAATTAATTTTTCCAAAGTAATTGGAGGATAAATAATTTTGTTCATTTTCGACTAATAATTCGTCGTCGTTTAATTTCATTCAAGTATTTACTTAGCCAAGTAGTGGCCACTAGGGTCTGGAAATCGGCCTCAGCGGACGAGCATCAGACCTATCACAACCGACCGCTTCGCAGTCGCATTGCAGACATTCGCGGTATGATTAGGTTTGAATATTGACTGTCTCTGACCGGCCAAGAATGCGTACTTTCGACATTGCCGCCCTTCAACTTTAGGGAACTGCCATTTAGAAATAGCTCATGAAGTGGTCTCAGTTGACTGATGACGTAACTTTTATCTCAACAACTTTGCAATTTCTGACTGTTGTGAACGGAACAATTGAAGTTGCATTACCATCAAAATTGACTGGCGATCCCAAAGTTATCAATTACTCAATATTGTATAGTTTGATCTTGCGCCACAGAGTGGTCTTGTCAATTCCGAGTATTTCCGCAGTCGCCGCCCGATTGCCATTATTTTCATGCAGTATTCTGGCTATAAATGATATTTCAAGTTCCTCCAGACTTTGAGGCGGTGCATCATTGCCTGATTTAGCTACTCCTTCCTTGATTTCCCTCAGTTCATGTGGCACAACGTCCACATCAATAAGCTCGGTTTCAGTAAAGATGATCATGCGCTGAATGACATTCTCCAGTTCGCGGCCGTTGCCGGGCCAATCGTGACGAACGAGCGCATTGAGGGCCTTGGTGCTGATCCCTTTGATTTTTTTCTTGAGTCGGGCGGATTGTTTTTCGATGAAATAATTGACGAGTAGCGGAACATCGTTAATACGTTCCCGCAATGGCGGAATTGTGATCTCGATAATTTTTAACCGGTAGTAGAGATCCATGCGGAAGCTGCCATTCGCCACAAGATCGTGAAGCGGTTTATTGGTGGCCACCAGCAAGCGCACATCGATATGACGCGGCTTGGGGTCGCCCATGCGGTAAAATATGCCATCCTGCAATACGCGCAACAGTTTCGCCTGTAACGACAGCGAGGAATTGTTAATCTCATCCAGAAACAGTGTCCCGCCGTTCGCTGCCTCGAACAAACCGATCTTGGAAATATCTGCGCCGGTAAAAGCGCCGCGTTGATATCCGAACAACTCGCTCTCGATAAGGTTCTCGGGAATAGCCGCGCAATTAATGACAACAAAGGGTTTGTCCTTGCGCAAGCTTTCCGCGTGAATACGTCTCGAAACGATTTCTTTGCCGGTACCGGATTCTCCTGTAATCATTACACAACAGTCATAACCGGCGGCAATGCCAATCATGCGGCGTACCGAGTTGATGGTCTGACTCTTGCCGATCAGGTCATCCGTACTACTGACGTTGCTGGACTCGCGTAACTGTAGATTCTCACGGTTGAGCAGAAAGAACTGGAGCACTTTTTCGATTGTACGCCGGAGTTCCGCCGGTTCAAACGGTTTGCGCAAGTAATCATATGCACCGTTCTTGAGCGCATCAACCGCCGTTTCTACTGTAGCGTGGCCGGTAATCAGCACCACCTGCGTCAGCAGGTTGCACTGTTTGGCAAAATTGAGAATTTCGATGCCGTCAGCATAGGGCATACGCAGATCAGTCAGTACAACCCCAACCTCCTGGCTCCCCAGAATCTCCTTTGCATGCTTGGCATTCCTGGATAACAATACGTTTGCATCCAGTGGCTCAAGCACTTCCGCGATCATGTTGCGCATCGGCTCGTCATCCTCAACCACAAGTATGACTGGTCGCGCCCCAAGTTCCCAATCAGCGTCAACTTTCATCGCATTTGCTTTCATGCTATCTCTCTGATTACCAGCGGAAGTGACAAAAGGAATCGCGCACCAGCCGCATAATCTGGATCGCAACTCAAGGTACCACCAATTCGTGTCACGATCGACTGACTGATTGCCAACCCCAGTCCAAGTCCGGAACCATCTGGCTTGGTGCTAAAGAACGGATCAAAAACTTGATTTCGCTGGGTCCGGGGTATACCGGGACCGTTGTCGGCGATACTGATCATGACACTATCACCCTGGACACTACTGACGACTGTGACGAGAGGGTCTGACGCCACCCCTTTAGCCGCCTGTACTGCGTTCATTATCAAATTGACAAGTACGATATCGAGTTGCCCACCTGCTCCCAATACTGCAGCATCGGCGGCCAGATGAGTTTCGATTCGCACATTGTGCTTCTTGCTTGGGCAGTTATGAATAGTCTCTACCACTTCACGGATGACAGTGCTGATCTCACAACTCTCCGGCTGGCAAACGTCACGCTGCGCAAATGTCCGCAGGTTCTCGATAATCGTGGAGCAACGCTTGGCCTCCCGGTAAATCACCTGCCCATATTGCAGTCGTTTGTCCTCGTTGGACACGCCTTCGTTGAGCAACTGGGCATAGCCAACAATTGTCCCGAGCGGCGTATTAAGCTCATGTGCAATACCTCCAGCAAGCTTTCCTATTGCCAGGAACTTCTCCGACTGATAGATCAATTCCTGTAGTCGTTTGTAATCCGTGATGTCCTGTAGCACAACGGCAGCACAGTTTTCAATGGAAACCTGAGATTGTCTGAAAAAAGTGATATTGAGTGTGTAGTGTCGCGACGTATTGCCGTCAATGAGTACGATTTCCTTGTTATTCACCTGCTGTTCATAAAGGAAAGCTTCCCGTAAAAGCTCACGTCCTTCATCATTAAGGGGAAGTAATTCGAAAATGTTCTTCCCCAGCAAATCTTCTGTACATAAATCGAATAGTTGTTCGGCTTGCTTGTTTGACAGCGTCACGAGAAAGTCGCTATCTACTGTTAGTAACGCACCGGGCAGGCTGCGCAGGATTGCATCATTGCGGTTGCGATCGTCGATAATCGAGAGTTGGCTTTGCTCCATTTCTTGGAACAGCGAGCCCATATTACGAATCAGAATATTGTAGTCTTCTATTATTGGCCCGAAGATGAAGCGGGTTCTACGAGGAATTTTGATCGGCCTCAGCTTACCCTCAGTTGCGCTTCGTATACCTCGGTGAATGATTGCAATTCCATATGGAAATGTAAGCAAATAATTGATTAGCACGACAACCAGAACGCCAGCCAATACGAGCTGCAGTATGAAACTTTTGAGGGGATAATTTTGTTCAAAGTGCAGTGAGGAAATCATGACGAACGCCAGTGCAAGAATACCTATAGCAAGTACCCAGCGCAGCATTGTTGAGGACGGCGCGATTAGCGTTGTTCTCATAAAAGCACCATAATTTTCAAAGTGGCTTTCATATTTATGTTTTGCAAGAGCTTAGTAAAAGCCCTTTGAACCCAGAGGACACTGTAATTGGTTTCACGGTAATTTACAATCAATCCAGAGCATATTTCCTTTCCCGTTCTCCATCAGCAAATCTAACCGTTGCTGAATGAAATCAACGTTGCTCATAATGATTACTAAGGGTAGCGCCAAAAAAACACGCGCAAAAGTTCTTGGGATAATTTTGCATTGGAAAGAACTACGAACAGTTGAGTCTTGGAGAACGAAGGATGTCCTAGACGTAATTGTCGATGGGGCGCTCGTTTGGGCAGATTGCTCAAGAGTTTGGGTGCTCTGCCGGAACATTGAGTCGGTAGTTGAAGCTTTAAAGATGAACTCGTGGCAACCTGCCTTGGGGCGTTGGCAAACCTTTGGTGGCTGGAGGTTACCGTGCTTAGGCGGCGCAAAGGCGTGCAAATTATTGCACCGCCAAACTGCGTGTCCCACGCAAGCCGCGGCCGGATTTGCCGCTTTGGGTACAGATTACGCACTACCTGCAAAATGATTACTCGCCGAACAGATGCTGGCATACTGGCAAACGAGCATCTTGACATTCCCCCATCTAGTTTTCTTACGAAAACATCTACTCCGCAGTCTATGCGATGCCGCGCAGGAAGAAAGAAGTTAGCACAATTTTATAATCGCTTAACTTCCTAATGCCCTCTGGTATTTTGAATTCGCGACAATCCGTTAAAATTCGAACTGCAAACCAACCGTGGCCTGGTTATAGTCCCGCTGCGAGGGATCGTTCGGATTCTGCTTGTCGAATTTGATCTTTGCAAACTCGCCCGTCACTTTCAATTTCTGACCGTCGATATAGTAGTTTGCACCTATGCTGTCCCACTTTCCATTTCCATAGCCGGAGGTCAGGTGATAATCCGACTTTTCGACGCGTCCGAAAAACTGCAGGCGACCTATCCCGACTTTATTCGGTAGCATATAAGCGCCTTTCAGATAGCCGCCACCCAACTCGGAGGTCTGCGGCAAGAGCGGATCTACTGACGTGCCATTGATTGCATTCCCGGTTCTGTAGCGCATCGCCGCACCCGACAAGGTGTAGGTGCCACTGGAAAATGGTTGTTCATAGAAAAAATCCACGGTCGAAGCCTTGTAGTCCTGCGGATTGGTCCGGGACAAGAAATCAGAATAGGCCACGCTGCTCTGGTAATCCCCTGCAATGCCAACCGTCAGCACTTTTTTCGTTCCCAGATAAGTTCCTAGATATCCGTAGTCGGCCTCAGGATCGAAAAAACTCCAAGTAACGCGCGCGGTGTAACGCGGGGTTTTCTTCGGCGCGTTTACATCGTTGCGGCCGTTGGCTACCATCAATTGATAATGGAATTTGGCGTTGTCGAGATTTCCCCACATCGCCACGCCGGTATCACGGGTACCGCCCCATGGGGTGTAGGCAAGCCACTCAGCACGATCCATCGTCAGGGGGTCAAAACAACCCTCGAGATTTTCGCGGGTAAAAGTGTTTTTGAAACGGCCAACGATGAAGCGAATAGAATCCGTATAATCCATTGTAATGTAGGCATCTCGGTAGAAGATGCTCTTGTCTGTAGCCCCAGCCATGCCGTCGTTGCCAGCATCGGTTTGTACATAGAAGCCTACATAATCATTAAGTTGGCCGCTAAAAAGCAGACGATTTCTGCGCAGGAAAAATTGACTGGTACTACCGGAATCGGTTGGTGAGGTGTATCCACGATTCTGCCCCCACACCTGTAATAAATAGCTAATCGTCACAAAACCATCGTTATTGAAGGGGATGGTGGGGCCAGCTTGCGCCGAGGTGCTCAAACCTGCCAGGAGTAGCGCTCCGATTTGCACCAAACACAACCCGGCATGGCTGTTATTTTTTTCGTTAGTTTTCGTATTCATCATTACTTCCCCCCCTTGATTTACTATAAATAACGTTTGTTAAGTTCGGCCGAATTTCCCGATTTGTGGCAATTATCACAAGTGTCAGCGACCCTCATGCGTGGATCCTTGATTAGCCCGGTGTGCGCAAGCTCTTTCTTGATAAGCCGCTCATTCCCTTTGTGGCAACCCACACAATCACCATTAACTGATTCGTGATTAAAGTGCCACGGTGCTGTTTTTGCATCCATCTTTGGCGCTTCAGCTCGTATACCGTTGTGACACTTGAAGCATGAAGAAGCACCCATACCACAGGCATTAGCGTTGGCAATGGGTGAAAGCGCTACCATATACTCTTGAACATTTCCAATGGCTTCTCGCCCCCAACCCGAATCAGCACTGGTGAGTGGTGTAACTGAGGTCTGCTGTTCGGCTATAAGTGACAGCCAAGCTTCAGTCGACGCAGAAAATAGAACAGTGAGGGCGGTGGCAATAATCATTCCTCGTTTATATTTGCGCAATTGGTTTGTGATCTTTCTGATGTTCATTTGGCAACTCCCTTCAGTTGATGTTTATTCTTACCAGTAACCTGACTGCTGCTGGTAACTGACCTAGAATCTGCGGCTTCATCTTGTTTTAATTTGGCCATTGCTTGCTCGATATCTCGCTCACTCATTCCTACGCCGCACATACACACTGGACCTGAGGACTTGAATTTGAGATGCCACTTCGGCGCAGGCACTCCATCTTGTATTTGCGCTTTCTGCCTTTGCGTTACCTGTGCAGTTGTTTCTGGCAAAACCACCGTGGCAGCACTAACGGAGGCTACGCTAGTGGCTACCGCTACTAACCAAAACACAACAGGCCATCCAGTCAAACTACGCATTTAAAATTATCCCAAGCACACTTACGGTACTGTTGATTGTAGTCAAAGCATATTGCATGCCATCCAACCAAAATCTTATAAAACATATAGTTACATAAATTAAAGAGGGTGCGCATGCATTGCAAAATTGATCGATACCCTATCTTTAATTTCAATTTGCAACTGCATGTTGCGAATCACCAAATCGAACAGGCACAGTCACGACCAGGTTATCGAGTTGATAAGCCGTCGTATTAGCCTTTTGCAAAGCTTCGCGTAACATAGACTGTGTGGTCGGGTTCATCTTTGGATTGCGCTTGAGCATCGACTCAAACATATGCACATAGTGTGAGGCAGGAGCAACATCGATATGCATTTCAATATAATTAGTTCCGGATGGCACACTTATATCAGCAGTCACCACCGATTTTCCTCCGGGCGGAATGCGCGTATCATAAAATTCTCGGTCCATATCCACGCTGACTGACCTACCTATTACATGACGCGCAATTTCCCGGGTACCCTCAGAATTACGCAATTGGAGAGTGACTGTCACTTTGGGAACCACATAAGTAGGAAAGTAATGTCCTACCCCAGGCGTCGTTAAGATGGCTTTCACAGCAAGACGGGTTGCGGAAATGCGTTTGACGACCAACTCGCGCCGGAGTCCCTTTTCCACCATTGCCCGGTCATGTATCCCACGCCAGAGATGACGCTTTCCCGGCATGTGACAATTTTGACAAGTAATACCTTGCTTGGCCGCCGGACTTGCGCGCCATTCCTCGTAGGTGTTCTCGACCAGTTTCCCTGACAGGCTCCTGCCTTGCGGCGGAAATTGATGGCAAGATGCACAAAAACGGCTGTCCTGGAATGCCCGTTCGGCAGTGAACCCATTGTGCGGCTGACGTGTCGCTGGTGCCGGATTTTGCGCGTTCTGTACTCCGAGTGCATCTACAGGTGGCCCATAACGCTGATGCCTGCGCACGTGACAAGCCGCACAAACCAACCCTTGCAAATGCAAATCGCTGCTCACATAGGCGGGTGCCGGCGATTTGGGCGCATTAGTCCAACCCTGCTGCAGTGCCATCAGCGCCTTCTGTTCAGCAAGCGGTGCATGGCAACGCAAGCAGCTGTTGGACTCATTCTGGCTCAGCACGCGGAACTGCCAGAGTATCCCCGGCCCTATGCTGTGACTGTGCAGACTGGTACGCCAGTCGGCGTATTGTTGCGGGTGACAGGCACCGCAAGATTCGGGGGCGAGCGAGGCCTCCAGGCTAGAAAATTCCGGCGGCGGCTCACCCTGAGGTGCCAGCGGCCGCGCCCAATACCAAGCTAGAAACTCCGCAGACGCGTCTGTCGGCGCATGATCCGTTGCCAGCGTGCGATAAACCACCCACGCGCCCGCCACCGCGAGCATCATTGCGATAATCATGATTGCAATTTGCAATTTTGAACGCAGCATATTGAATTCACTCGGCTAAAAAAAAGGCGCTGACATTGTATCGTCGGCGCCCGTCACTTAAAGAGTCATATTTCGCGCGGGCGCGCCAAGCGCCCGCGAATTGACTACTAATTATCGCGCATCAACCACCGCAAGGATTTGCAGGAGCCGCGCCGCCACTGGGACTGCTGGTATTGCTGGCGCTAGGCGTTTTGTAGGCCCGATCCGCGGCGATGATGACATTGGAGTTTGGCGCATAGGGGTCGATGATTTGCCGCGTCGCCACTAGGGCCGCACTGCTGGCAGCCATGAAGAACGATTTCACATCGGTGCGCCATGGTGAATTCGCTGGCAGGATATCGTTGCCCGTAGCATCTGGCAGGTTTGAGAGGGAGTTCCACTCGACCATGGCACCGTCGTAAATGCGGGTTGGGTGGCCGAGGATCACGCCACTGGCGATGCCGGTGATCATCGCCCGATAACTGGTTTCGCAATAGGTGATCACTGTGTCCCCGGGCTGGTAGGCATTACCCGCCCCCACCAGATTGTAACTGCCATCAACCATACCGAAACCAGATGCGTCCACTTCGCCATTCAGATAACTGGCGAGCTGCGCCTTGGGCTTGAAACTGTAGCCTTGGGTGGAATCGAGCAGGTTTATAAAATTCAGGTCAGTCGCGCCATTGGGATGGCCCTGCCGCGAGCCGCTGTTCTGGAACGAACTCATGTAGTTGTAGCCGGACGCAGCACAGTAGGCGAATCCCGCGGGGCAGACGGTGGCTCCATCGTTCAACTCCCGCATTTGGCCGGCACTGTACTGGGTGATGGTGCGCGCATCCCAGAGGAATATCCCGGTACCTTTCATGCTGGTATCTGTTGCTGGCACGGCTGCCAGCATGTCCCCAACCGTGGCGGTCAAGGAAGTATTGTCTACCGGAATATCTTTCACCGAAAAGATGCCATTGTTTGGAGCCGTGGCGCCGGCGACAACAAAGTCCGCCGCAATCATGCCAGTGTTAACACTGTCATCAAACTGCCATTTGTTTCCGCCATTCAGGAGGGCAAGATGCTTGGCATCCACACCCCAGTAATGCAGCGCAAGCCAGGCGCGGCCTTGACTCATCACATTGCTGGGACTGGCCGTGCCTTGTGCGATAACTATCATGTCGTGAAGCGGATCAATATTGTACTTCTTGAGTTGTGCATCCATGCTGGGGCCATCGAGTATCAGGCTGGGAGTGCTGATTACGCCATTGGAACGGGTCATCACCCATTCTGAACTTGCCGCCAGATAGGTGAACACGTTTAAATTGTTTGATTGAAAATATTCGTAACCTGTCTCTCCGGGCGTCACCTGCAAGATCACCAGTTTGCCGGTAATGCCCGCCGGGCGCTGGTTAATCCAATCATCTTTCCAGCGTTTGAGCGTCTTGCCGGTGATCAGGCCATGAATATTGTTGTCATAGTTGGCGTCCGATACATCCGTGATATCCGCTGGAGAGTTAAGCTTAATCGAAACAGACGTGGTGCTCCCAGTTCCGTTGGTTGTGTCTACGCCGCCATTGCAGCCTGCCAACAGCGCCGTCAACAGCAGCAATATTGGCATCACCATGCGATGAAAGAACCCGCTGCCTTGCCAGACATTATCTTGATATTTTTTCATATTCCCTCCCTCAGTCGTGGACACTGTTTCCGCTCTTGATGATTGGGCCATTTTTGCCCGATGATCATACCTGTCGTCCAATGAATGAAAGCAGAATTCATACCAAATATATTTTATCTTTTAATTTATATAGTTAATTAATTTAAGCGCATTAACAACAATTGCACAATTCATCAAATTACATATTGTCTTTCAATTTGCAAGCCATCCAGATTGAACATAATTTCAGCGTTAGCCAGCATTGCATTATTCAAACTTGCATACTGACCTTCTAGTATATTTTGCAATATGAAGCCATTCGTCACTTGCACCTGATAATAATTATTAAACAATAT
>Ga0307376_10006615_pt1 | contig 10236 bp, 20 predicted proteins | sample TR2MG_FD_202536 | JGI IMG/M metagenome (GOLD analysis project Ga0307376, IMG submission 202536) | Soil microbial communities from Risofladan, Vaasa, Finland - TR-2 | ecosystem: Environmental > Terrestrial > Soil > Coastal area > Acid sulfate soil | place: Finland: Risofladan, Vaasa | collected...
GATGACGGCGGAACCGGATGTTTCCCAGTAGGACGGTGGGTGGATTTTACTAGCAGATATACGATACTTCCTAGCACATTTCTGTTAGACGTCTAGCCCTTACTGCCATTGGGTTATATAAGGCCTTATTTAAAGCCTTAGTGTCTAATAGGGGTTTAAGCCCCTATATTGGGTTTAGACCCTTATTTAAGGCCTTATTTAGTCGTATCAATTATTAGCCCTAAAACCCCCTATTTGGGGGTCTGGAGGGACCTGACGCGCATTTTTTTCCCCAATTTTTTTTCCCAAAAAATGAAACCAACATATAGGCAGAACATAGACATGATGTCTAGGTACATGTCTATGTTAAGTTCTTTCGGCTGGAAAATCCTCTCAACCAACCTAAAAACTGGGTCCTCAAAAATTTTCCCAAAAAAATTTTATCCCCAAATTAAACCGACCTTTCAAAAATTTTTCCCAAAAAATTTTGACTTGCTTTTAATAGAACATCTTTGTATATTTACTTTATGAAAACGAAAACAAAAGAAAGAGAAATAACTATTTCTATTAACCACGATAAAGTTGATAGAGAGTTAAATAAAAAAACTGTGCACAATTGGGTTATAGAAAAAGGTATCAGTGATTTACAGTCTGGTGTTATGCCTGGGGCAAGAATGATTGACTTTTTAACTCATATTGGCGTTATTACTGTAAAGTAAAATCCTCCAACACTTCCCAAATTTCAATTGCCAAATCGGCAATATAATGCATATATGAATGGTTTTTACATCCACTGGCGATTATTTTCTACTAAATCGGCAATATAATGCATATACGGCGATTATTTTCTATTAGCGTATTTTTATTTTAAAAAGGCATGTTACATAAATTATCATCAGCTTCGAATACGTCATATTCATCTTCATCAGTTTCATAATAATAATTCCTTATGTCTACTCCATTATATATTCGTCCGTTATTTCTAACCGGAATCGAAACCGGAGCCTTATATTTTTCAACCATAACTATTCTAGTGAGCACATAGATTTTTTTCATTAAAATCCTGTATTCTATTTCTATGTCCATCATTCTACCTGAAGTACCATAAAGATGTCTATAAACTGTTTCTATTTGATACATCTCTGCCATATTGTTCTGATAAGGAGATAATAACAAAACTTCTCCATTCTTAGGAATATCATAAATAAACATATTCTTTTCTAGACAAGGATGATTTTTCTTTACAAAGAAACTGTCTTTAGTTATTGCAGTAAAATCATTTTCATCAATAAAGAATTTACATCTGTATTGACGGTCTGAGTTTGAGTTATAATTGTTATTTTGTAATGATGCCATTATGTTCTTAATTTAAATTGCTAACCTGTCGTCTTCTATTCTAAATGAATTATTCCCATAGTCGTAAAATCCATAAAATACATTAACAGTAAAATCCGGGTCCGACGATAGTAATTTTTCAGTTACCATTCCTGTAGCAAGACTAAGTGAATATAGTTTATGTTCTACTTTTGGCTTCCTATACTTTTCAAATATTACTTTCCTTCTAAGTAGTTCAGCTTCATATTGTCTTTTTGTTTTAACCACACCATTAATAAAAAGCTTATTCAATGGGAGGCGTAATTCTCCTACATGTATCTTTTTACACCTTGTGCACATATAGCAATTAAAATCAAAGAAGTTCTTTAAATGAATTACTCCATCATCGCTTGGGACAAATTTATGTTTTCCTAGTTTACATAGGATTTTACGGAATATATTTTTAAGCGTTAACATATAGTTGGCCAATTTATTTTCTCTATTATTACAAATTTTTTATAGGCTGTAAGTTCGTATATACTTTTCTGCTTTAATAATTCTCTTATGTAAGAATTTGGTACTGGTAATTGATGATTAACTTTAAACCGGCTACAATAAACACATTTTGAATAGCTCATTTCTAGTGATATGAATTTCTTACTAATCCCGGCGTTAGACTTCCTAAAGGTATGCTTTATATTTGCCGAGCATAGGATTTTACGCCACTGTGCTTTATGTTTATCTATAAGTTTACCTATAAAAACCCAAATGACGATTATTCCGGTGATTATTCCGAGAATTAAAAACTTCAATATCAATTGGTTAGGCTGTTTTTCCATTAAATAATTCCGTGGGCATATATTTTTCAAACAGTACAATTCTTTTATATATACACTCTTGTCTAATTCTTCTTTCCAAAAACTCTTTTTCAATCCTGTCGGCATATTCATTGAAAGTTATCATTCTATTCATAATGGTAGATTTAGCTGTTATTGTATGTGTGCTCAAGACGCTTATTCCTTCTATTTTACTCATATAGCATTAAACTTGGTGCACCCATAGGTTCGTATTTTTCAAACAGGACTCTTCTTATGTAGGTTTGTTCATATACTTTGTTTCTGTATTCTCTATCTTTTTTAAGATTAACCAGTTGTTTTTCCGTAAGGGGTCTAGCTGATACCAATTCATAGGCTATAGTATTCATACTCATATGCATATCTTAGATTTTTCAATTAGGGTTTTCCTGGTTATTTTTCTATCTTTTATAAAGAACCCTTTTATAAATTTATTTTCACATATTTTTTGCGCTCTTTCTTTGGCTTCTTGAATAGTTTTGAATTTCAGTATAAGTGTTCTTCTGCCGTATCTGTAAGGAATGCTTTGTTTTAGGTAAACACAGCGATGATATGTGTATGGAATTTCATTTGTAATAAGAAAAGAATTTACATCCATAGCCACATAAGCAAAGGTTCCTCTAATAACAAATTTTTTCTTATTATTCTTAGGATTACCCTCTTTTACTTCCCATTGTATTTTTTTAAGCCTCATACATTACAAATGTAATAATTTACTTTTGATTTTACTTAAAAAAAACTATTTATTTTCAAATCAAACAATTTATAGTTTAAAAGCCACATGACAGATATAAATAAGAAAGTTGAATGGAGTTCTTATGCTAAAGAAGGCAAGATGGAAGGAGTGAATAAATCTCAAATTGTAAAAGCCATCGGCACTAAAGATTTCTGTAAATCTATTCAGCGCGAAATAGAGAATCCTAGAGAAACTTATGTTTATACTATTACTCCGAGTTTAATGGAGCCTAGTGTTTTTATATTAATTCAGAACTGGGAAGGATTTTACGATTAAGCGTAATTTTCTTAAAACAAAGCTATTTATAGGTAAACGTAAAAACCTATAATTATGACAATTACAATTCAATCCTTAAAGGACACAATCGCAGCTTTAGGCTACAAATGGTTTGAAGACCAACCAAATATAATCGGTATTAGAACAAAACTTCAGGTACCTGATTCTTTTAATGACATTTTATGTATTGTATATAAGCAATTTGCTATGCCTAGTGGTTTATCTGACTTAGATAAGCAAAAATGGTTAAATTCACTTTCTTTCAAGGATGATAATAGCAATCCCTTAAAGGAAGATGGAGATTTTGGTACTAGAAGCAAGCAAGCTTATGCTGAGTATGAGGCTTCTTTAGGAAAAGAAAGGTTATATACTGCAACTATTACTACTGAACCAGGAACTACATACCAGAAGAAACTTCTTAACTCTAAAGGATGTTGGGTAATGATGCCGGCGCAAATGATTAACGCGTATAAGTCTGGTTTTCATCAAGGAAAGAAAGACCACAGATGTTTACAGAGTTTTGGTAAAATCTTCGGTTTACGCGAAGATGATAAAGACGGAATCTTATTTAACGATAAGGATGCTGTAGCTTCTTGGGTTGAAGGTAATACTGTAGGAGCTAATATCCACGGCGCGAACAAAACTCATGATACGGTTGTGGTAGGCCCTTGGAGCGCTGGATGTCAAGTTCATTCAAGATGGAGCAAAAAAGAAGAGATGATGGATATTGTAGATGCTTACAAGGGTGTCAACAAAGGTTGGGTGACTTATACCCTTATTAACGAAACTGATTTGAAATAATGAAAATATTAAAAGCACTTAAATGGTTAATTAACACCAAGTTGGGTTGGTTAATCTTATCTTTCCTTTGGATAGGTACATTTATGATTATAGATGACAATATTGAATCTAATTGGGCATTTTGGGTAGCGATGCCAGGATTTGCTTATATTGTTGGTTTAATGTTGGTATTATTAACTTACGCGTGGATAATCAATCCTATAAGGGAACGTAGGGAAACTAAGGAGCTTCAAAAAAAGAATCAATAAGTGGATTTGACTGTTAATGAAAATAAAAGATTTGCAACTGTAAAGTTGAAAGATTTGTGGGTTGATGCCGACAATATGGATAGTGCATATTATAGGGCTCAAGATTCTATGGGTCAAGCAACATCTGTTTCTACTGGAAAGCCGCTTAACGTCCTTAAATTTAAAGATAATATTTTAATTTTGTCGGACGGTCATCATAGAGTTGCAGATAAATTAGTATTATTAGATGACACAAATGAGGCTTTGAATTTAGAATTTAAAGCAGATATAATAAAAAAGAATTATAATTTCCACGATTCAGATGATAGTGAGGTTTCTGATTGGCAACCTTTTACTGAATGGCTTTTTAATACCGGCGATTGGACAATGCAAGAATCTATAAAACATATTCGCGCGAGCGTAAGAAAGTTTATTTTTGAACAGTGGGTTACTGTAAACAGAAAGAAGAGTGTTGCATCGAAACATTCTAATAGAAGAGTTGAGTGGGGTTATCATTCTATTCAGGGTAAAATTGAAGGGGTTAATAAGAATACAGTTGTTTTAGCTATAGGGAGTGAAAAATATTGTGATTTAATTATGAAGAAGGTTCATAACCCAAATTCAGAATCTTATTTTTATATGGTTTCTCCAAGTAAAGTAGAGCCTGGTAGTTTTATTTTAAAAGAAGAATGGCAAGGATTTTACGATTAAGATGGATTTGACCGAAAAACATATTAGAGCCGAGGTTCGCAAAATCCTTCTTAAGGAATTGACCGGTAAATACAAAGATGAAGTTGAGATTATCTACCGTGACAAAAATATGGTCTGTATGATTCCAAAAAGTCAGATGACTTCTCATATTTATGGTCAAGGGGCGAAATGGTGCCAAGTTGATAAGTCAGGATTTGATTCGTGGTCTAAGCAAGGACTTTTGATTAGGTTCTTATTTAAGAATGGTAGAAAGGTAAGGTTTACTTATTTTATCGGAGAATATGCTTCGAGAGGATTTTACTGGGCCAACGAGACCGGTTATCATATTTTATCAAGTGAGCATGGCGAAAAGAATCAAAATCCTTTTAATGCCAAATCAAATCGTAAGCCGGTAAGTTCAATGGAGAAAGATGTTTTAAACATTATTAAGAATGATATTCCGGAAGCTTGTAAAAAAGCTGTGCTTGAGTTTATAAAGAAGAACCAGGAAAAGTATGATTACTGTTATAGGGATGTTGAATATAAGTCTCCGATTGTAAAAGAGAAAGAAAAAGAATTTCAGAGAATTAAAGACTATTACACTGATATTATTTATGATTTGAGAGATAAGAATCCTTATGTGTTAATTAATCCTTTATATGATAAAGAAAAAAAAGAATTTGTTTTACATCACACCAATGAGATGGGGTTAAATAATAATTATTTGAGCAAAGAAGAACATTTTAAGGATGTGAAATCTCTAGAGAATCGTATTGTAGAGTTATTAAAATTATATTCTGAAGAACCTGTATTAAATAAGGTGTCGTAATGGAATCAATTAGAAAGCACATACGTAAAATCCTATTTGAGATTCAGGACTACAATAAAATGCATATTGATGACATGGGCGATATCTATAGTGGATATGTTTATTTGCATTCAAAAACTCCTTTAGAGCTTTCGGATATTCAAAAAAATGAAACTATAGCGGCTGACGTTTTTAATAGAGCAGACGCTTCAGGAACCGACAGTGAATATGTTTATAGAATCAAAACAAAGAAGCCTTTATATAAGCAATTGGAACTATCCGATATGTTGAGGTGGGATGACCCACTTTCAGATGAAACTATTAATAATAAGCAGCAGCCGAATCCGAAGGATTTTTCTGGTTACTTTCTTTATGATAGATATACTCAGGAGCCTGTTACTAGAATTAAAACTTCTGATATTTCAAATATCAAGCTTATTGGTGGATTTAGAAAGTACGATAAGCATTTTCCTGAAAGGGTTATGGACGCGGACGAATTATCTTCAGAGGCTGAAAGGTTTTTAAGTTCTTATATTGGTGGCGACATAATGCATAAGCCTTTAACTATGGAGATATGGGAAGAGTTAACGCCGTTTAGGCCCAAGGAGCCCATTAAGATTTACAAAGGTATTGAGGAGGTCCAGATTAGGCATAATTCTAAAACTCAGCCACCTTACAAGGCTGGTCAAATTATAGAGGTCAATTTTCCTCATTTAACTTCTTGGACAACGAATCCGTTAATTGCGCGAAGGTTCATTGATGAATATCCATCTTCGCCGGCTTTTGTAGTTGAGATGGTTGCAAAGCCTGAGAATATTGTGGTTGATGTGCAGAAATTGCCGGAGGAGTATTATCATGCAAACCAGAGGGAAATGATTTTAAACAAGGGAAGTTATAAGTTTAGGATTGTGTGGGCGGCTCCGGAAAGATAGTTGACTATTATAAATTTTTGACTATATTTGCATCTCAATTCCTTTTACAAGGATTTTTATGATTTAGACGACGAACTCTCCATAATGGGGACGTTTACAGAATTGTCTTTATTATAAAATGAAAAATCTAAATCAAAAAAAAGGCAAACTAATCCAGTTTGAAAAGTACGACACGGTTAAAATAATGACTTTGGACACAATGCGCGAGAGGATTGTGCACAAGGGTCTTTTTTTATCTTGTGATGGTTGTGGAGGTTTTAGTGAGGATTTTACTACAATGAAGATGATAGTAGGTTCTCAGAGGGGAGAAAATAAATCCGTAAAAATAACGGCTTATACTGGAGTAAGGATTTATCCGGTCCGAATGGTGTTGGTAGAGAAAATGAAGAAGGAGCCCAAAAAAATTTAATCGCGTGGCTACGCCGATAAAAACAAGACTATTTATACTTATAAAAATTGTAAAATGAAAAAGAACTTACTAAGCGAAGAAAAGAAAAGAATGCAGGAGTTATCTGGCATTAAAAATTTAAACGAAGAGCATAAAGAGTATAATCATTTAGAAGATGTGGTTAGACGTTTTGTTAATGTGTTGGAAAATTTTAAACCTTCGACAGAACAAGGTAAAACTATAATAAATGCAATTATTGAAGGTGGTTTATTTCAGGAAATGAAAAAGCTGACAAGTGATGGTGTTATAGGTGAAAACAATGAAGGTAATGATGATTGGGAAACAACTACTATGAATGCTAATGAAGTTGAAGATTATCTTGATTATTTGCAAGGTTGGGATTTACAATATGAAACTCCGGTTGATTTGGGTAATGGTTCATTTTCTATTTATCATGAAAAAGAAACTGAGGATGTTTTAAAAAGAATGAATCACCAAGATATGGAAGACAGACTTAGTGATATGAATGACCCGAGAAATTATTACGATTAAAGAACTTCTTTTAACAAAGGCTCTGTCAGCGCTAACCCTCTAATGTATTTAGTGTAACTAATATAGGGTTTTCTGGATTCTTCCAATCTGTTTAGTCTTGAGTTATAATCTCCAACCATTCCTATAATGTGTTGCTTAAGCTTCCAAAGTTCGATATCTTCTTTTTTTGTTCTGGTGTCATTATTTTTTATTTAATTGTTTAGATACTTCTGCTAAAAAAACAGAATCTGCATCAATACATGAATATTTTAAATAACAATATGTTTGAAAGTTTTCAGTAGTTTTAAAAACAGAAGGAATGTCGAGTGAATTCCAGCCTTTTGAATATTTTGAATAAAACTCAAGTTTTCCGCCAAAACCATAAAACATATTATTCGCTATTTTATCGATTGATTTCATTTATTTAATATTTTTTTAAAGAGGGGTTTATATTCTTCTGGAACTATTGAATAATCGTTTTTAAATGTTTTTGGCATTTTGGACCACACCTTTTTAGTTTGGTATGGAGTTTTTTTATACCACTTCCTGGATTCTTCGAGGTACCGGTAAAAATAGATATAAGAATTTGATTGTTGAATATACTCTTCGATGTTGATGTCCAAGTTATATTTTTTTATTTTCTTCGCGGACCTTCTTTCACAATCAAGTTCAACATTTAAGGCTGAGCTGGTCAAATCCTTCAAAATTGATTTTGAGAACTCCCGGCCGGTTACCCACTCATCAATTAAATCGATAGATTCTTTTATCTTATTTGTTTTGCAGTCATAAACAAAATTGTTGTTCCAGGCTTTAACGTTATCAACAAATTGGTCCATATGACAAGACTCGTGTATTAAAACCTTAATCCATTCATTTGGAGGGTCTCCAATGGCCACTCCAAGTTCTCCTTGAGGGTATTTACCATTTACAACAAAAAAGCCGTGTACAGGGAAATCTCCTATTGGATAAGGTAAGGTTTTTCCTTTATCAATGGTTACTTTGATGTTGTGCTTTTCAGCTTTAGCTAGAATATCATCTACAACCAATTTATACTTCTTTGGGATTTTCACTTAAAAAGAATTAGTGTATTCAATAGATTTATTACTGGCTGGACTGCTTACTGTCATATTGGTGTTATTCAAAAATAATATTTTGAATGACTGTGAAAACCTATAAGACGAAGGTGATGTTTTTGTAACTGGTCCAACAGAAGTTAAAACGCTCATCCTATGTGTTTCTGGGAGTATGGGCAAACCTGATGTTGAATCTACTTCCAAAGTGCCTGACAGATATATTTTATCATGAAGTAAATCCCATCTACATACCGAGAATGAATCAACTTGTTGTGTATTGTACCTGTATATCCAAAATGTATTATCGTGTTTAAAATAAATTGCAATGGAATCTTGTTCTTTAATAAACCATTTTGTATCAATTATGGATTCTTTTATAACTGCATCATTTTTAATAGCAGATAAAAATAGTATTGAAAAAAGAATCAATACTAAAATTTGTAAAGGTCTTATGGTTAAATATAATTTCATTATTAAAAGTTATCTATTATTTCTTGTAGGCAATCTTTACAGATTACAATAACATCTTTACTGCCGATGGCAACTATTGACGCGCATTTTCTTTCTTCATCACAACCATCACAAAGTCTTTCGTTTTCAGAAACAAAAAGCAAGCTGGCTTTAAGAATTTTTTTCCCATCTTTTTCTATGTAAGAGTCTGTTATCATAATCCTTCAACAACAAAAGTTAGTTTGGAAATATCTTTATAAAATGATTTCAATGGTTTGTGTGAATATGTTGTTCCCAAGCCGGAACTTAAATGATTACGATAATCAATTATCATATCAAATCCAGTTGGACAATCAACACAAACTATTTGATGTAGTGTTTCTAGGCATTTTTCTTTATTTTCAAATTTGCCTTTTCTTGAGAAAATTGCTTTACCTTCTTCGTTTTTTATTGTTCCTCTAAACCAGTTCATTAATATTCTATTTTTCTTAAAGACATTAAGAAGAAAACTATTCCAAAAAATCCAGTAAGGGCCCATTGATGTGGTTTGATTACCACACCATGCATTACTCCATCGCAATAAGCTCCATACATAAAGACGCTTAAGTAGCTCATAAACCTATAAAATCCTATTTTAAATTTTTCTTTAATTTCCATAGGTTAAAGTTAAATATTTTAATTTACATAAACAATAATTTATGTGTTAAAACTCTATTTTGGTGTTGTGCGAAAATTATATTATAATGTCGGATAAATCATGCATTAAGTACAAAAAACAGGGTTAATGTCGGATAAATCGGACATTATAACATTTAAATCTTTTCTTTAGAGGTTGTATGACTTTTTTAAATGTTCTCTCTAATCAGGTTGTATGACTTTGTATTTTTTTTGAATATTTATTTCAAAACCTTTTAAAATGACACCTGAAAATAAAATTAGACTTGAAATCAGAAAATTAGTATCTGAAGTATTTGGTAGAAGCATGGGCCTTGGCTCTGGATTTGAAGATGATGACAGTGAGTCATTTGATGATAAATCAAAAATGGCCGGCTGGTTAGATAAAAAACCAACAAGTAGAGCACTTTACTCTGTGGATGTTTTAAAGAAAATGTTGGATGATGCTATTCTTTTAGATGATTGGAGTATTATTCGCGATATCATTAATAATGTTTCATTT
>Ga0307376_10006616_pt1 | contig 10235 bp, 10 predicted proteins | sample TR2MG_FD_202536 | JGI IMG/M metagenome (GOLD analysis project Ga0307376, IMG submission 202536) | Soil microbial communities from Risofladan, Vaasa, Finland - TR-2 | ecosystem: Environmental > Terrestrial > Soil > Coastal area > Acid sulfate soil | place: Finland: Risofladan, Vaasa | collected...
CAAGAGTCTGCAGCAGACGCTTACCGTGATTCTCAATGATACCGATCTGCTGGAGATGTATTGCACCAGCATCATGCAGAACAACAAGATCGGTACCTACGATGGTGCCTATCGTGCGGTGATGCTTTCCCGAACCAAAGCTAGTGAAGGCCGACTGCGCGAGTGATGCAGGCTAACTGTTGCCGGCAAAGGCGTGTGGTTCGGGCCCGAACCAAAGCTAGTGAAGGCCAACTTCGTGAGTGATGTCTGCTAACTGTGCCGACAAAAGCTGGTGGTTCGGGGCCCGAACGAAGGCTACTGAAGGCCGACTGCGCGAGTGATGTCTGCTAACTGTTGCCGGCAAAGGCGTGTGGTTCGGGCCGGTGCCGGCTCATCATCAACGTCAAGACAATGCCGGCAACTGCGGTTGCTGTTACGAGCACGAAGGTCAGCTTGGGCGAGATTGCCGAGAGTACGCCGCCGAGATAGCCGAATGGAGCCGAGAGTCCGAAGAGGAATACGTAGAGGATTGAGGTCAGCCGGGCGCGGTCTTCGTCCTGCACTGAGTTCGCCATGAGCGAGTCAACGGTCGGCGCGACGACTGCGGTGCCGAGCGCGGTGATGATGGTGCTCAGTATCACCAATCCGTAATTTGTGCCGGATGTGAGAATCAGCATCACCCACCCTGCAACTATGAGCAGGTAGCCCACTATCAGCGGTTTGATCGGATCCCGTCCGCCGATCCGGGGAATCACGAACATGAATACTGCAAGCATGATCACCGATTGTACTGCCGGGAAGAGGGCGATGCTCGCGGCGGGAAAGCCGAGAGACTTGTTGAGCAGGATTGCGAGAAAGTTCGTCTTGAGCACCAGCTGGATGTTGGCCGCAAGTTCCATGAGGAACGCAATGATGATGATCGGATTGCCTGAGATGATTTTGAGGATTCGACCGTAATCCCGGAAGACTGCCCGGTATTCGGTCCGGAACGGCACAAGCTTTGTCTCTTCAATCTTCACCAGACCGATGCGAGTCTCCTTGGTGAGCTTGTTGCGAATGACGAACATTGCGGACATGGCCACAAATGCAAACAGGTAGAGGACTCGTACCGCCGGTACCAGCGTCCATGAGCTCACCATCAGGCCGGCGAGCGGCGCAAAGAAACCGGAGAGGATGCCCGCGATGTAGACGTAGGTATAGACGTGAACCCGCTGTTCGGGCGCGCTGTCCTCTATGAGCAGACAGTTCCAGGAGGTGTGAACGATGCGAAAGATCGCATTGATTGAACCGGCTATCAGGAACGCTTCGAAGCCCCAGGCTGCCGCCCAGATTAGTGAAGGGATGCTCCAGCCGATAACGTCGAAAATGAGGGATGTCTTCCGGCGGCCGAGCCGGTCGGTGATGTATCCGCTCACCAGTGCGAACACCATCTGGAACCCGAGGCTCACTGCAGAGATCAGACCAATCTGGGTTTCCGAGCATCCGAGCGCGAGCATGTACAGACCTACGTAGGGAGCGTACAGGTTGTAGGAGATGCCCCAGAGCGGCTCGACGATCAGGCAGCCTTTTGCGTTTCCTTCAAAACTGCGGATGATGCCAAGCGGCTCTGCAAACAGTGCCCGCGCAAGGTTTCTCGCCCGCGAAGAGGTCGATGAGAACATGCTGAGATTTCACCTCGGACAATACCCTATTACGGCTATCCGGCCGCGGTCAAGCTGAACCGCAACAGATATCGCACTTCTACTGGATATCGATTGAGCCCGCTGTCGTTGTTCCGGTTATCGCCACACGGCCGTGACCCCAGTCGAGCGTCTTCCTGCCGTGAAGTTGACCGAGTCGGATCTCTCCACTGGCCGAACTCAGATGAAATGTGCAGCTGTACAGGTTGTTCCAGAGCGACATCGAGATATTCCCGCTCTCAGTGACAAGAGAAGAGGTCGTCTGCAGCATGATGTTTGTTCCGCTGATTGCCCCCGAGCCGCTCTTGATGTTCATGAGACCGACTTCATGATCCACGGTTATCGAGCCATCGGTTGATTCTACATTCAGTGCTCCGAAGATGTTGCGGTAGCTCTGACTCCCGGTCGTGCTCGCAACGTCGATACGGCCATTCGAGCCCTGCACATCGATGTATCCCGAGGATGTATTCAGGGTGAGGTGTTCGGTAGACATGTTGTCAACCGTGATCGGACCGGTGGTGTTTGCCACGGCGACGAACTCGTACCGCGGCATCTTCAGTTCAAGGTCACTGCCATCGACGGCTGCCGTCGCGGGGGCATGCACGTTCACTGTCAGTTTTCCCGCGACATCGCTATAGGTAACCGTTACCGAATCCGGCAGCGCGTGCTCGACCATGCTGACGTGGTCGGTGCTGTTCCCGCCGATGATTTTCACGGTGAGCGGACCGCCATGCACGCTGATCGCGTAGGGGCGGCCGAGCTGTATTTGCCTGTCTCCGGCGGAACGGGCGAAGAGCAATGACGGAATCAGCAGCATGCAGAGCGTGGCCGCAGACAGGATAGCGGCTCTGAAATGTTCAAGTTTCGACATACGTTTACGTGTCGGCTTGAAATGACTCCTGGTTGAGCGTTTCGCGAATTGAGGTGCCATTGATCATCGAAATAAGCAGAGCTATAGTGAAGCTCATCCGTCCATACCGAGGTTGCAGTGTTTTTCCACAAGATCGATACCCCTGAAAATTTCAGTTTCGGTTCCGAACGCAGAGTTGCGGTCGATCCTCGTCTTTCCCATCTCGGGGAAGGTGTATTCAGATTCGAAGTTCGCAGCAAGCTGTGGAAGACCAACTATTCACACGCCGTGCTGGATGAGGCTGGTTTCGACCGTCACGGACACTCCGCGGCCGATGTGTCGATTACTGCAGATGGCGGTGTCCGGATTGTTCAGGACGGAAAACCGTTGTTCGGCTCAAAAGAGGGCCACGGCTTCGGTCTTTCAGGCAGTCGCTGGATGATGGTGTTCGATTATGAAGCCGACACGCATTACTACGGCCTCGGCGAGAAGTATGGAAGTCTCGAAAAGACGGGTGTCCGTACCCGGTACTGGAATACCGACGTGATGTCGGATTTTCCGCCGCAGGCGGTTGCCGAGGCGAATGTCGATCCGCTCTACGTGACAATACCCTATCTGCTTGTGGTGCGGCCGCAGGGAACTGTCGGGATACTGCTCGACAATCCGTTTGCATCCTTCATGAGCCTTGCAGCCGTGGAGGGGGTTGCGCAGCTGCCTGAATCACGGGGTGCACTCCGGACCTACATCGGCTCTCCGGATGGTCGGCCGCTCCTCTATTTCATAGTTGGAGAAGGTCCGCTCGAGGTGACGCGTAAACTGCAGCGTTTGTGCGGCCGCACGCCGATGCCGCCGCTCTGGGCGCTCGGCCATCACCAGAGCAGGTGGGGCTATCAGAACGCGGCCGAGCTCAGACAGATTGCGGAGACCTTTCGCTCCCATGGTATTCCGAACGATGGGCTCTGGCTTGACATCGACTACATGGATGCCTACCGCGTCTTCACCTTCAGCAAGACTAACTTCACGAAGCCTGAGCGTGAACTAGCCGGGCTCGCAGACAGCGGGCGTGTCTGTCCGATCCTTGATCCGGGAGTGAAAGTGGATCCCGGCTACGAGGCGTATGAGGAGGCACTGTCGCAGGGGCTTCTCTGCCTGAACCCGGAGGGTAAACCGTACTCAGGTTTCGTATGGCCGGGACGAACTGCGTTCCCCGATTTTTCACTCGAAAAGACGCGCGCGTGGTGGGCGGGACATGTCGAGAGACTCGCAAAGGCGGGCGTGTCGGGAGTCTGGGTGGACATGAACGATCCATCAACCGGATCAGCCGACTACGACGACATGCTGTTTGGCGAAGGAAAGCTTGCGCACGAGACGTACCACAATCAGTATGCGCTCGGAATGCAGAGTGCCACCCGGGACGGCTTTCTCGCCGCACGGCCGAACGAGCGGCCGTTCATACTCTCGCGGAGCGGCTACATTTCGACCAGTCGCCTGTCGGCAGTCTGGACCGGCGACAACATGTCGAACTACGCCAATCTCCGTCAGAGCATTCCGACCTGTCTGAATCTCTCCCTCTCCGGAGTTCCGTTCGTCGGATCGGATGTCGGGGGCTTTGACGGTAATGCGACACCTGAGCTACTTGTCGACTGGTACAAATCGGCGTTTCTGTTCCCGATGTTCCGCAATCACAGTGGCAAGGGCACGCGGCGGCAGGAGCCCTGGGCGATGGGAGTCCGAGCACGCAAAATCATAACCATTTTCATCCGGACCCGGTACAAGATGCTTCCCTACCTGTACTCGTTGTTTGCCGGGCAGGAGGCATCCGGGGAGCCGATCCTTCGTCCGATGTTTCTCGAGTTTCCGCATGAGAAGCGGATCGATCTTTCCCGCGTCGGCGACCAGTTCATGGTGGGGACTTCGGTCATGCAGGCGCCGTTTGTCGTCGAAGGTCTGGAGCAGCGGGAGGTCCAGCTACCCTCCGGTCTCTGGTTCGATGCATCGCAGGCGGATCACTGGGTGAAGGGCGGACGGAAAATTCTCGTGTCAAAGGTTCCCGCGACAACTCCCATCTACATACGTGAGGGATCGATAGTTCCCATGAGTTTTGGCCAGCCGACCGACCGCGCCGTTGATACCGGCAAGCTGGAGGTGCATCTGTTCGTCGCTCGCCGCGGGCGCACCAGCGCAAAGGATCCTGCCTCGGTAACAGTGGTACATGATGATGGACTCAGCTTTGACTACCGGGTGAAACAGGCGCGATCGTCACTCACCGTGAAGGCGTGGGTTTCCGGGAGTTCGCTTCACGTCGATGTGTCGGAGGCGCGGATCGGGTATCAGCCGTTTGAGCTTCAGTTCCATCTGTACGACACGTTTCAGAAGATCGTGGTCCACGGTGCAGACTGGAAGCTGAGTCCCGCGAGTTTCAGCTGGGAGTTCTGCGGCAACCGCATCACCAGCCTCAGGTGCTCCTCAGTCACTGTTGGTCGGTAAACTGGTCGATCCAGGACGATTCGTTCAGATCGACATTCAATCCATAGCGCAGCGAAAGGCGTCGCCAGGTACCTCGTGAATCACCGGAGAGCTGCGGTCGGAAACCGAGGCGGAGATAGGTCTTGATTGCCGGAATACGAAAGTATTCGGTCTCCAGTGCCGCCATGGTGCGCCCCTCGGCGGCGAAGCGATGGAGCGCTGCGAGACTTAACAGGTAGCCGAGTCTGTTTCCCTGGTACGCGGGCTCGACGCCGACGAAGTGGAGATAGCCGTACTGGCCTCCCCACAACGGGTGATACCAGGCCGCTGCCGTGGCAACAGGAACTCCGTCCTTCAGTGCGAAAAAAACCCGTTCCGGATCAAAGCTCGGATCCTCGCGCATGATCTGATTGAAGGATCGAGGTGTCTCAAAGGAGCATGCAACGATGCGCTCCCATTCGCACTCGTCTCCGGGTCGAAATGTGCGGATAGTGTAGTCCGTCGGCACCTCTAGTACGGGAAGGTCCTTGAGGGAATCCCGAATCATCACCAGTGGAACCATCTTGACTCAAGTCTATCATGAAAACCCCGATGCTAAGAATAGCGAAGGTGTATCCATTTCTGACACCAATTGATCAGATCAAGGGGCTGCGATGATTGATCATGACCCGATCCAGGACCTCTGGCAGCGCAGAGAGCTTGGCGTCGGCGAAACTCTCCAGTACGATATCGGACCGCTGCGCATGTGGATCCGGTTCGCGGAACATGACTGGTATATTGCCGATCAGTTCCGCAACGACGGAAGGACTATCTATGCGTTTGAACGGCTCACCTCGGAGCAGAACCGGATGCCTGAGGTCGAGTGGCGACGATGGACTTCGTCCAGGGCATCGCTCCACGTCAGACTTTCACCGCTTCTACCGGATCGGCCGCTGGTGGTAAAGCCGGAGGCCGAGATCAGGATTCCAGCCGGCAACAGGGCGCTCTTTTTTGTCTCCATCCCGATCTGGGTGAGAGTCTCGGTCGGCTATCCCGAAGAGATCGCGCTTGCTGAGATTCCCACTTCGATCCTTTCCAACTCCTGGTTCGGAACCGTGACTCAGGGCGAACTCTGCTACTCCCTGAGAACGCGGGCCACGAGGGAGATCGACATGTCCGAAACCATGCTCCATCGCGTGACCTGTCCGGTTCACATCTACAATAATTCTGCGACGGAGCTCGATTTCATTCGTCTTGCAGTCCACGGTGAGTTTCTCCGCCTGTACGAAGGGACGAACCGTCTGTACACAAACCATGTGAAAGTCACCTTCCGCGGCGAGGAACATCTGAGCCAGATTGAGCTGTCGAAGGCGGCGCCCGACATTGAGCCCGGCTGTCGGCTGATCCAGCATTCACGAGTACCCGCAGATCAGAGTTTCATGCAGCGCACCTTCCAGGTGCTCCGTTCCCTTACCGGAGTTTAGTATGCCCAAGAACTTTTCGCTCGATTTCTCGAAGTTGCTCACGCCGGACCGGCTCACTGCACTCGCGCGGGCAGCTGTCATTCTCGTCATCGGTTTTTTTGTCGTGCAGATCATTGCCCGGCTCGTACACCGTATTACCCGGAAGCGGCTCTCCCCGCAGAACTCAATGCTCATCCGTCGCGTCATCGTCTATACCGGCATGACGATCATCATCGTGAACGTCCTGCAGGCGTTCGGGTTTCAGCTCGGAGCGCTGCTTGGCGCCGCGGGCATTGTCGGTATCGCGGTAGGTTTCGCCTCGCAGACGAGCATGTCGAACCTCATAAGCGGCCTTTTCCTCATCTCCGAAAAGCCGTTTTCGATCGGGGACGTCATCAGCGTCGGCAGCACAACGGGCATCGTTGAATCGATCGACCTGCTGTCGATCAAGATCAGACGATTCGACAATCAGTTCGTTCGCATCCCGAATGAGAAGATCATCACCAGCGAATTGACGAACGTGACCCGCTACCCGATCAGGCGGATGGATATCAAGCTCGGTGTTGCGTATAAGGAAGACATGGACCGGGTCAGGCGGATACTGCTCGAAGTGGCCGAAGAGAACAGATACGCGCTTGTTGAACCCGAACCGCTCTTCATATTCACAGATTTCGGCACATCGTCACTCGACATCCTGTTCGGACTCTGGTTCGAAAAGTCGGACTACCTCAACCTGAAGAACTCAATCATGATCGACATCAAGAAAAGGTTTGACCTGGAGGGCATCGAGATTCCGTTCCCGCACCAGAGCCTCTACGCGGGCTCGGTGACCGAACCCTTTCCCATCCGGATCGTGAACACGCCGGAGTCGGCTCCAACGCCTCCCGAACAAACCTGATATACGCTGTTCAGAAATCGCTCCATCGTGCTATAAGGTAACTGAACGTGTCGGCCGGCTGCATGCACGGCACATCTACGAGGAGTGATATGTCTCAGACAATTGTCGTACTTGAGGGGGATCAGACCGGGCAGGAGTTGCTCACCGAATCGCTGCGGGTCCTTGACCCGGGGGTCATCCGAACCCGGCTCGATTTCATCACCTTCGATCTCAGTCTCGCCAATCGGATAGCGACGGAAAACCGGATCGTCTATGAAGCGGGCGAGGCAATCCGTTCGCACAAGCTCTCACTGAAAGCCGCGACTATTACGCCGGAGACAAAGGGAAGCGTTGGAAGTCCGAACAAGATTCTCCGCGAGGAGATGGACGCTCAGGTAATTCTGCGCACCGGTCGCCGAATCCCCGGCGTGCGCCCGATCGCCGGCGTCTACGCTCCAATCAGCGTGGTGCGCATGGCACGGGACGATGCGTACGGAGCCAAAGAGTGGCGCGAAGGCACCGAAGGTGCGGCGGATGAGATTGCCTACCGAACGGAGAAGATTTCGCGGCACGTCTGCCGCTCGGTTGCCGAGTATGCGTTCCAGCATGCGCGAAGGAGCGGCGCGAAGGTGTTCGGAGGGCCGAAATACACGGTGAGCCCGGTCTATGAAGGTATGTTCAAAGAGGAACTCGATCGCGCAGCGAAAGCGTACCCCGACGTCACCTACGAGCCGCAGCTAATTGATGCTACCTTCGCCCTGCTTCTTGCGACCACCGGCGAATCACTCGTCATCCCGTCGCTGAACCGCGACGGCGACCTGCTCTCGGACATGGTGCTCCAGATGTTCGGCACGATCGCCGGCTCCGAATCACTGGTCATTTCGATGTCCGGATCAGGCGAATTGCGCTGCGTCATGGCCGAGGCACCCCACGGTACAGCACCGGCGCTCGAGGGGCGGAATGTCGCAAACCCGATGGCGATGATTCTTGCCGCAGCGGCGCTCCTGTCATACATCGACGAACCTGATGCAAAGCGGGCGTCCCGCGCAATCTACGAATCAACTCTCGAGGCTGTCCATGACGGCGTTCGCACCTCCGATCTGGGCGGAAGCGCGTCGACAACCGATTTCACCAACGAAGTCATCCGTCGCATCAAAACCAAACTGGATGTCTGGGCGTCTCTGGCCTAGGATCTGCGGTTAACCATCCAGCCGGAGAACTGGTGCAGGAACTCCCGGAAGGCCGGAACCTCCTCCGCGGGGAAATCGTATTTCGCTGTCGCCTCATCGAGCACCGCGTCGAAACAGGAGAGCCAGACCTCCCGCGCGTGTTCATCGATGTGGAACGGAATGTGGCGCTGCCGCAGCATCGGCGGTCCGATGGTCTGCTGATAGAGCGGCGGACCGCCGAGAAAACCGATGAAGAAGAGCGCACTGCGCTCGGCACTCTGCTCAAGGTTCTTCGAAAACATGTCGCGAATCGACGACTCTCCGAGCCTGAGGTAAAAGTCGTGAATCATCTGTCGAATCTTCTCCTGTCCCATCGCCTCGTATACTTTCGCGCTCGGCACCCGTGTGCGAGGTGGACCTCCGGGCGGCACATAGATTTCGTCGGCCATTCTGTCTCCCCGCCGGCAGTTTAGCAGCCGGGCACGCTTTGGACAACCTTATGAAAAAAACGTTAATCAGTTGACGTTATGTGGCGAACACAGGCAACTTCGAGATATGTCGTTCCTGTTTCGAAGAGACGAATGGCGACTCACCACACTCTCTGGAGCTCAAACACCGGCTCACACATCATCGATAGGAGCATCTCTATGCGTAGATTCCTGGTTCTCCCTGTTCTCTTCGGTCTTGCACTGATGTCATGTGCAACCGCAATGAAAGCCACAAATCCCCGTGGACTCGAACAATTCGGATACCCTTACGTGCTGAAGACAGTGAACTTTCAACCGGGTCACGCGGTGACTGTCACCGTGCCGGACGCGGTCACCAACGGCCCTGCTGCCGGTGAGGCGACGTTCTCGATTCCGGCCGACGCGTTCAGCATGCCGGTCACCTTCCAGATCCTTGCGGGAACCAACAGCTCCTGGGATTCTCAGGTGCCGTCCAATCTGAAGGTAGTTGCGAACTTCGCCTACCTCGTCACCGACCCCGCCTCCGGAGCTATCGTGAAGAAGTTCGACCACCCGGTTACCTACAGCGTTACCGATTCGATGATCACGAAAAACAGCGTCTACTGGGCAACGACCGCGGCTGATCCGTCCAAGTTGTTTAATGCGAACAAGGCAAGTATGATCTCTGGTACAACACTCGAGCATCCGACCGGAGTAAGCCTGGTAGGCTGGATCATCACGACGCCGAAATCGGAGATTCCGATGGCACCGGCTAAGAAGATGTCAGGCTACTGACACTCATTTCATCAGGAGCTCGGGCAACAGAGGAGGTTCACTTGACGGGGCAACTTGAGCCGATAGCGGCCGCTATGGCGCTTTCACCGAAGATCCTGCGCGATTTCGTATCTGCGATTCCCTCGGCGAAACTGCATACAATTCGCAAGCCCGGCTTCTGGTCGATCTTTCAGCACGTCGCGCATCTCGCCGACGTGCAACCGATGATTCATGCGCGCCTCGTGCGATTTCGCGATGAGGAGTCGCCGAACTTTGTACCGTATCTTCCATCGAGCGACGACGTTCCGGAGGTCGAAACTTCGTTCGCCAGTATCCAGGATGCCTGCGAGGCATTCGACGAGTGGCGGAGGAAAACGCTCGATCTCGCGCGCGAAATGCCAGAGTCATACTGGCAGAAACGAGGGGGCCATCCCGAGTTCGAAGTGTACACGCCGCTCAATCAGCTGCGGCACCTTCTCATGCACGATCACTGGCACATGTATCGCATCGAGGAACTTTGGCTGACGCGGGACCAATTCCTCACCGACGTGCA
>Ga0307376_10006617_pt1 | contig 10234 bp, 12 predicted proteins | sample TR2MG_FD_202536 | JGI IMG/M metagenome (GOLD analysis project Ga0307376, IMG submission 202536) | Soil microbial communities from Risofladan, Vaasa, Finland - TR-2 | ecosystem: Environmental > Terrestrial > Soil > Coastal area > Acid sulfate soil | place: Finland: Risofladan, Vaasa | collected...
TGGCGGAGAAGGGGGGATTCGAACCCCCGTTGGGATATTATCCCAAACACGCTTTCCAGGCGTGCGATTATTACTTCTAAAAGCCTGTATTGACAAGGCATAGCGCGATGTATAGGATACTTAAAAGTAGTTAATGGCGTAATTTTGGCGTAGTGAGATTTTTTGGCATAATTTTGGAGAGTAGGGATGGCGTACATACGAAAGCGCGGCGAACTTCAATGGCGAGCCGAGATCAGGAAAAAAGGTTTAAAGCTGGTCTCAAAGACATTTGAGACCAAAAAAGAAGCCGATGCGTGGGCGTCCGTGGTCGAAAGCGAGATGGTGCGTGGTGTGTTTGTTGACCGATCCGAATCCGAATGTACAACAATCGGCGACATCATCGACCGATTCACTAAAGAGTTTGCGCCTTTCCATTACAGGTCGCGCGAAGACAAGAAGGAAGCATGGCGCTTCCAATGCGCAAAACTGAAAGGAAAACTGGGGCAACATTCACTTGCCGCGCTCGACCAGAAATTGGTCGCCGGGTATAGAGATGATCGGCAGGAAGTGGTGTCGGAAAGCACTGTGCGAAAAGAACTGTACATGCTTTCCAAGATATTGGGATTCGCGGAAATGGAAGCAGGTATCGCATTGCCGCGCGGCAATCCGGTAATGAAGATCAGGAGGCCGTCTGATGGGCGAGCACGCGACAGAAGACTAACTGCGAAAGAATGGGCGCGCTTCGAAAAGGAATGCCGGAAGAGTCGCAATATCTATCTCTGGCCTGCGGTCGAGCTGGCGGTCGAGACGGCGATGCGGCAGGGCGAGTTGCTTGGCTTGCAATGGGAGACCATCGACCTAAAGCGCCGTTTTGCGCTACTCAAGGAGACGAAGAACGGCGAGGTGAGGGCGGCACCACTATCGCCTCGTGCAATAAAGATACTGAAAGCCCTGCCTCGTTCAATTGACGGCTGTATCCTGCCGATAGAACGGATGACGCTTTATCATGTCTTCATCGCTGCGATAAAACGGGCAAAGATTGAAGACTTTACTTTTCACGACCTGCGTCACGAAGCGATGTCACGATTGGCGGAGCGCGGAGATTTTTCAGTGCTAGAACTATCGGCGTTCTCCGGCCACAAGACGCTGCAGATGCTCAAGCGATACACCCATCTGCAAGCCGAGAATTTATCAAGAAAGCTGGAAGTCAGTCCGATGTCATGCAGAGAGGATATTATCGGTTAACGTATTGACAGGTCATCTGGTGTCGGTTATTGTTCCTACATGTTTGTGCAAGTAATAATCATACACAAGGAAATCATGGAGGCCGTCAAAGTTGCAAACGTAGAACTGGAGCCGCTTTTGAATCCAGAGCAGGCCGCTCCGCATATCGGGAAGAGTTGCGCGACTATCAAGGCTGATATTTCGCGAAGACCGCAGAGCCTTCCTCCATTCTTGAAGGTCGGTCGTAAACTTTACTTTCGTCCTTCCGACATCCTTGCCTGGCGAGAAACGTGCGTAGTGCGGAGCGGTAGCACTCCCACTGAGCCGATTGCCGCAAACACCAAGACTGCTGGCAGGGTAGGACGCCCCACCAAGGTTGAGGCAGCAAAAAGACGTTCTCTTAGACATGCCGGATCTGCGTGCTTGCAAATGAAATCGTAGAAGTGCTCGGCACGTAAGAAGCGACGAAATCCCAAAGACCAAAATTATGATGACCATTCAACCAAGCGTGAACCGTCATTTTCTACAGCCGAAGTTGTGAGAATTTTGAATTTCAAAAACGAAATTGATCTACGGGATGGAACCTGACGCAAAATGGTGATGACCACAAACTCTTTGGAAGTGCCATTAAGCCTTAAAGAAGCCGCGCCGTATATTGGCAAGAAACCGGAAACCATACGCGAGGACGTGCATCGGCGACCGCACACGCTCCTGCCGTTCTTCAAGATGGGAGGCCAGATATTTTTCATGCCCAGCGAAATTTCTGCGTTCATTGAGCGCGCGAAGGGCTGCACTGCTTCGTCGCGCAAGACCAGCTCTGCCAAAGCTGGAAGAACCCTGATATGAGCGAATACACCGTAAAAACAGTACATGGATGCAAGATCATTTATTAGTCTTACTCGGGAGAGCACTGGTGTGGTGAAGCCAAAATGATACATCTCAACCCCACCATTCAAACCGCATCCGGTCATTTCCTGGTTACGGATATCTGGAAGCATGTATGGCGGCACCGACTGGTGGCGATGGTGTGCTGATGGATATTATCTCTGAACACACATTCACCATTCATCATGGCAACTGCCGCTCTGTGATGCGCAGCATGCATGATTGCAGCGTCGATGCCATTGTCACCGATCCGCCCTATGGGCTGTCGCGCGAACCCGATCCAGTTCAGGTCATGCGCGCCTGGGTGGACGGCAAGGATTACGTTCACAAATCGCGCGGGTTCATGGGGCAGAAGTGGGATGCGTTCGTTCCCTCTCCGTCTTATTTCAAGGAATCGCTACGCGTCTTGAAGCCGGGCGGTTATGCGCTGGTCTTCGCCGGCAGCCGCACTCAGGACTGGATGGCGATGTCGCTACGCTTTGCTGGTTTCGAGATCGTCGACACCATCATGTGGGTCTATTCTCAGGGGATGCCGAAGTCGCACAACATCGGCAAGGCGATCGACAAGACGCTGGGAGCTACGCGCAACGAAGCAGTTGGTCGGTATCAGCCGCCCGGCATGGATCGTCCATGGAACCTGAAAAACGCTGCCGATGAACGAGAGGTGGACGTGTTTTCATCCAGCCGCAACAATCTGGACATTCTCGCCCCAGCGACCATCGAGGCTGCTCAATGGGAAGGGTGGGGGACGCAGCTCAAACCCGCATACGAACCCATCCTGCTCGTCAGGAAGCCACTGGACGGCACCTTCGCCCGCAACGTGCTGGCGCATGGGGTGGGTGGCATCAACATTGACGCCTGTCGTGTGCATGCCGATGACGCAACCGGTGGTAAGTACACGATAAAGCGTTTCGCGGCGGGCGCATCCGTCAATAAGACCGGTGAATGGAAGCTGGATCAGCCATTCCACGGCGAGATGAAGGCCGGGCGCTGGCCGGCGAATTTCGTCCATGACGGAAGCGATGAAGTTGTAGATGCCTTTCCCTTCTCTGCCGGGCAGCAGGGCGACCTGCGCGGGCATTCGACTGCGCGAGTATCGCCCAATGGCATCTTTGGTAGGTTCGGTGCAGCGGCAGACCGTTTGGCGCGTGGCGATGAAGGATCAGCCGCCAGGTTCTTTTATTGTGCGAAGCCGTCCAAGCAGGAACGACACCTTGGTACCGGGTGTTCGCCCAAAGGTTTCGCGAAGCACGGCAGCACGTTGCGCCATGTCGAGGAAGCGGTAAAGCGTGGTGAGCGTGACGGGAATACTCACCCGACCTTAAAACCCATCACCTTGATGGAGTGGCTGTGCAAGATGATCTGTCCACCAGATGGGGTGATCCTGGATCAGTTCTGCGGCTCCGGTACCACCGGCATGGCTGCGCTCAAGAACGGCTTCCGCTTCATTGGCATCGAGCGTGATGCCAAATACGCAGCCGTCGCGAATGCGCGCTGCGCGTATGCCCAGCAGAGGATGACGGGGCAGGAATCGAAGAGAGCTGAAAAGCGGCGCACTGCGAGGACAGTGATGAGGAAATACAAAAAGCACGAGCAAATGCCCCTGTTCATGGATGGCGCGGCATGATCGAGCACTAAGATATACAACGTCTTTTCGTCGAAGGCGTGGAGATGAAATTATTAAAAGACCGGAGGCCGCTGGCGGTCAGTTTACGTCGGTGATCAAGCATCTTCCGATAAGACATAGTGCGCGGCGAAGGGGTGACAAATACTCTGCATGACAAAGCAAAGTTCAATCTACATGGTAATGGCCGCGATTTCCTTTGCCGCCATGAACGTACCGCTTGTGCGCCTCGATCCAATTGGAGGCGACTTCGTTCTGCGCTTCCTTGAGCGTGATCTCTCCATCGCACACCATGCGGTATAGCGTATATTCCAACGTGTCCTTCTTGGCCGCATTCCATTCGCTGATCCTGGGTTCCGGCCACAGGTTCCGAGGATCTTGCGGGTTGCCGCCAATACTGAGCGGAATAAGATGGTCTTCCTCGTAATGCTTGGGGTTGGTGTCGGCATAACCATACTGACGCATCTGCCGCTTCTTGAGCTTGTTGGTATAGCTGGCCGGCGGGCGAACCGTCTTGGTGTATCCCTTGACGCAAACCGTGGACTGGATGTTCTCTTGCGTGATCGACGGATCGATCGTGCCTGGCGTAAGTGATGGGTTGGGCAGGTCGGACGCGAAAGCCTGAAAGCTGGCCAGTATTGCCACGAGGGCAACCCAATATGTTTTTCGGCTTGCCATCCGCTCACCCCTGCATGTTGACTGACTGCTCATTAAAAAATCTCCATTTTGTTTTTAACGATACTACTTTTCCTTGCATGAAACGTCCATCAGTCCGGTTTCACTATCCCTTCCGTCCGACGCAAAAACATTTGTGCTAGACTATAAAATATGGTGCAAGAATACGCAATACGAAAATAGCAAAAAGGGGCGCGCGATGGATGTGGCAGAAAAGCAATGCGGGCCGGGATGAAGAACGGCGATCATGTTCTTGCGGCGCTCCGGCAATCCGAGGACGCACACTGGCGCGCGCTTACACGACTCCAGCAGACGGAGCTTGCATACCGCAAGCTGATTCCGGTCGGCTTGTTGGAGCTTTGTGGCGGCAATGACGGCGCGCCGCAGGACATCCTGAATATCAGGCTGGGCGATCATGCAGAAAAGCCGATGACCATCATGTTTTCGGACATCAGGAATTTCATGTCGATTGCCGAGGGAATGACGACCACGCAAAGCCTGCGGTTCTTCAATTCTTATTTCGGACAAATGGATGCTGTCATTGCAAGCCACAGCGGGATCGTGGACAAGTTCATCGGCGATGGGATCATGGCGCTGTTTCCGGCTGGCTCTGATGACGCGTTGCGAGGATCGATCGAGATGATCAGGCGTGTCCGCCATTACAACGAGGGGCGTGTCCGCGCCGGTTACCCCCCGATCAATGTCGGGATAGGACTGAACACCGGGATTGTGATGGTCTGCATCGTGGGCGGAGAAAACCGGATAAACAGCACAGTGATCGGCGATGCCGTCAACCTTGCCTCGAGGCTCGAAGCGGAAACCAAGACGTACCGCATTCCTGTCGTCATCAGTCACAGCACGCTACGCGGGTTGTCGAACCAGAATGATTACAGTATCCGGTTCCTTGACCGGATTAAGGTCAAGGGGCGCTCCCAACCGGTATCGATCTACGAGGTATTCGATTGTGATGGCGAGGCAATGCGTGGGGCAAAACACCAGAGCCGCGACCTGTTTGAGAAGGCGGTATCCTTCTACCACATGCACGACATTGATGATGCGCACGCCCTGTTTCGGCAATGCGCAGAAATCGCTCCTGACGACGCGCCCACCCACGTATATCTTCGTAGGTGCGAGGATTACAAGTCATCCGGCATCCATTACGGCACGAGCGAGATGACATCGAAACTGGAATGGAGCGTAAAACACCATTCTGGCATCGACGATCTGGACGTGGCGCATCACGAGGTAGTCAATAAGATCAACGAGCTGACATTAAGCGTCGCGCACGGGAATCGGGAATCGATGCTGCGCATCCTGAAATTCCTGCAATGGCACAGCGAGGGGGTGTTCCCCATCGAAGAGGCGCTGATGTGCGAACACAAATACCCGCTGGCGGAAAGTCATGTCCAGGATCACCGTCGGTTCGCCGCCGATCTTGACAGCTTGACGGCGCAGATCGAAGAGGGGAGGGCAGAGTTCCGTTATTTGGCCTTCAAAGGAAAAATGCTGATGCTCGACTGGTTCTCATCTCATTTGTCGGGAGCGGATCATCACTTCATCCGGTTCCTGAAAGAAGATGCGAGTGGTGTTTATTTGTGAAGGCAAACGGCAGGTAATTGCGAATAGTATGTGATGAGAGTAGCCTTTCGAGACGAATAGTTATTTGTATTCGTGGCACTCTATATTATTTAGATGGGGTTTCCATCAACCACAAGGAGGTCGAAATGTCAGAAGAATTCAAACCTGGAGACATGGTTATGAAGTCTGGAATCTACAAAGTTACGCACGACGGACACACCCCTCCGCATGAAGTAACGTGCGTTATGGGGGAGCCATTTCCCCCTTGTAATACGTGTAGCCATCCGAGGTTTGTTCTCGTTCGAACCGCACACCACATTGCCAAACACGAACATTTCAAGAAGAGTAAGTAGTTTCTTGGTCATCCATTTGTATGTTGGCTTGGCATAAGATTGTCTATGCACGAGCGACTTATCTATCCACCCGCTCGCGTAATTCTTTTCCCGACCTGAAGTGCGGAACGTGTTTGGCGGAAATCTGCACCCTTTCCCCTGTCTTGGGATTGCGCCCGTCACGGGGTGGACGGTAATTGAGCTCAAAGCTGCCTAAGTCACGGATATTAATGCGCCGACTATGGGCAAGGGAATTGGACATCTCCTTTAATATCAGCCTAACCACCAATTCGATGTCTTTGGCGGGCAGCTGCGGTTGTATGTCAGTAATTTGTGCGATGAGTATGGCTAGATCGGCTATCGCCAAGGCGAGAAGTCTGTTGATGGTTACCTGCCGGTCAGCGACGCGAACAGATCGAGCGCGCGATAGAAGTCATCGTCATTGCAGAATACCGTGCCGCTCTCGGTGACGCGCACCCGCCAGTCCTTCAGCAGCTCACCACTTTCGTACATGCCGAGCTTGCCGGTTCTGAACTTGTCCGCACCTTCTGCGCTCAACGGCCTGATGGAACCGCTGGTTAGGGCCGGAGAAGAATCAATTTCAAGATCGATCATTGCGTCGCCACCGCGAACGCTGTATGAGTTGCCATTCTGGATTGGAAAATTCTTGAGTTGCATGATGCATCCTTGCCTTTTGTTTATATATAGGTTTTATCTTACCACCAAAATAGAAAATGTAGACATTAATTATCGTGCAAGTAATGTTATTGCGTCAATATTGCACGCAACCGAAAACAAGACCAGAAGCGACACCAGTCGCAAACCCTGGAGAGCACAAGTGAACTATCAAAATGACCAGGAATTGTTTAATGTGCAACGAGAATGCGATGCGAAAATCTTGGCCGATGAGCACTAGCGCATCCTGTCGTTCCAGACCGGCAATGCCTTTTAAGTTGACTTACAGATCCGAATGATTGCTTTCAGGGTGCCCAGAGTACGAAATTCGAGCTATATGTCGCTGTTGACCTGTTTTCGGAATTGCTGGATTGTGGCCATACTCGAAAATCTGTTAGCCTTGCCAGCCTTGGTGTATGTCGTCAGATGGGGAATATATAGGCACTGTTACACCATGCTGCTCTTGTAATGGATAGGCTTACGGATCTGTGTGAGCGATTGACCGTTATCGGCCAGTCATTGCCTTTTGTGAGCGTCTGCTGTCGGGAAGCGTAATATCAAGCTTGTAGTGCAGCTTCGCGCCATTAGCAGACATACGCCATATGGCCTTCCGCATTGCAAACGCGGCCTTAGCAAATAATGAAACTCGCTAAAACGAGGCAGTTATTTTAATACCAGACAATGTTGAAGATTGTTGCTCTCCTTTAACTCGATGCAAACTAAATGAAACGCTAACAGCCTTGCTGATCGCATCAACGAGGTCGAGGTTCATTTCTTGCCGGATTGCAGAGTTTTGATTAACTGTTTGGTCGACTTGAACTGCAGTGCTAATATTTTGTGTAATTTGCTTATAATCTCTGAATCTAATTTCCAATCTTCCACTAGCCTTCGCTCCGCTGTCCTGCCAGGATTCAATAACAGAAGCTAATGGCACAAGAGAAACAGTGCTACCAAAATACAGCCAACTTATCCCTCTACCGAATTGCACTTTGGCTTCTTTATAATTTTTGTCGAGGTACGCGCGGTAATTCGTGTAAGAAATATCTAATGCCTGTGTAAATCCATCTCTCAAGTAGCCATTCGGCTGATTGGACTCTATTCTTACCAGGTGAAACTGATCCAATCTTGCATAGCCTGCATGATCTGTATATATGTCTGTCGTCAGCGCTTCGATTGTGGAATTATGTTGGCTGGAAGATTTTTCATTTGCCAAACGAATAAATCCAGGGCTGAATGTGACTATTGAGGCATTTCTATTAGGCAAGAAAAGCATTGATATCGAATTAGGCCCTACTGTTTGCGACGGGTCATCAGCCTTTATGGCCCCTGAATTGGAGTCGGAAGGAAAATCTCGCTTTATTACGAACAGATAGTTTCTTTTGTTTGAATCAGACTCTCTGGGAATCAAATACTCAGTGATCGCCGAGAGTGCCCTACTAATTTCGATGCTTGTATTGTTTGGATTAGGGACTCGGAATTCACTCAAGGTTGTGAATATTCTTTCCTTATCTGCTTCAGAAAGAGTTTCATATTCGTGTAATGCTCTTAGTTGTGTAGAAGGTAAAAATATTCCTGATGAAATAATCCCTTCTGAACGCGCCCATCTTAAGGTGCTAACTGGTGTAATGAAAAGCCCATCCCTCTTATATTCCAAGTGTCCTGTCGAGTTAGATAGTGTTTGAGCTATATAGTAAGCACAGTTTTTCTGACTAAAATCGTAGGCAAAACTTTTATTTTCTGACTTAGCAAGATATTGCTTAACATTCGCTATAGCATCATTGCTAAGGTTTAATTTATATAGCCAAATGCTGCGATTTTCGTAGTCATACTCCCTCATTCTCTCTGCCAAATAACTGAGTGAATATTTTCCTGGGACAGATGCAAAAAGAGCGGAAATATTATCCAAAATTCCTGGCGCTTTGCCAGTAAATTCAACAACAAGAGAGTTTGCTTCCGGGGGATCACTGTTATGAAAAACAAGAAAAGTATGCCCAAAAGTTGATACTGGAGTTTTTAAATCCTGTGAGGCAAACCCGATGCTTATTTCCGAATAGCGGCTTAACTCTGTGAATTCAGGTTCTTTACCCCAATCAGCAAAGCCAATAGTTGGAACCGCTAATATGAATATTAGAAGTAATTTGGATATTCGGATTTTCAATTATTGGTTAAGCTCAGACTAACTTTGCAAGCAAAATTCTCTAAAGTTGAACTTTTGGTTGCAATATTCTGTATTGTCACAAGCCACTGTCTATAACTTATATTTATTTTCAAAAAATTTTTATAGAGGCTTTGAGTAATCCAGCCACCCCCTTCAGATGCCTCACGAAGAATTTCAGAGGCATGCTGAAGTGCTAGTGTATAAACATACGGGGTGCAGTATTCCTCTACAACTACTTTTTTGCTAAATCAACTTCCAATGTTCCGGGAGCATATTTGTACATGGAGCCAGTAGCAGCATCAGTCGTTGAGCCGATGACACCTCCAATTATTATGTTTCCCCAAAAAATTGGCTCGATAGCTGTATCCAGCGTAATAGTTTTTGATTCATAACCTTCTTTACTTACTGTGACAACGGTCTTGTTTGATCTTATCAGCGACCCTGTAAATGGCGTTTCTCCAACCTGAACTCCATTAACCATAACTTTGGCACCAGTTACATTTGAATTAATGGATACTGTTTGAACTTTTCCGTTTACGATTGTAGAACAACCAGAAGCGGCGATAAGTACGAGGACGGATATAAGGATTAATAACGATTTCACTAGGCTTCCCCTTTTTTTGATTGAAATTAATTGAACGTTTTTATTATGTAACTTTTTCTGAGGCAGCAATTTGCTTTTTCACCTCAGGATCGACTGTAACAGAAGAACTACCTTTAACGACACAACAATATTGTGCAAGCGACCATTCTTGGTTAAGCGACTTTTCGCGATAGTTGCATCGAATCCCAGCCTCCACAGATAATGCAGGGACAGAGTTCTTACGTTTTTGGTATATGTTCGTCTCTCAAAGTTTAAATAATTTTTGGCAACGCTTCGCCGCAAAGTCAAAATCCAATCCGGTGAATATTGAACGTCCTGTTTCGGGAAGTCGCTATGACCGTTAAGCTATATGCGTAATTATTTGTAACAAAATGTTGTGTATGCAATAACGTGCTATACGCATTACATTATTTAACGTAGCCTTTGCAGAAGCACATTGCTGCGACATCGAAAATCAATAACTGCTCAATACGGAGGATTACGAGAATGTTTAACAAGAC
>Ga0307376_10006618_pt1 | contig 10232 bp, 18 predicted proteins | sample TR2MG_FD_202536 | JGI IMG/M metagenome (GOLD analysis project Ga0307376, IMG submission 202536) | Soil microbial communities from Risofladan, Vaasa, Finland - TR-2 | ecosystem: Environmental > Terrestrial > Soil > Coastal area > Acid sulfate soil | place: Finland: Risofladan, Vaasa | collected...
GCCAGAGGGGATCGCAGACACACGGCCCCAGAGCGCGGGGCGTTGTTCGAGAATGCTCCTGATTCAAACCGTCGAAAGCGAGTTGGTAGAAAGTCTGAGCGCGCAGACTCGGAAAAACATTCGGAAAAGTGAGAAGAAATGCACAGTCGTATTTGCGGTGTCAACATAAAAAGAGTAGATTGGATATTGCTTAGTGTGGCAGCTAAGTGTATGCTTGCAGGAGCACGAAAAAGAAAGACGACAGATCTGAGTTAGTAGCAGCCTGCACTGCTATGAATCCTGCCAAGGAGCTCGGGTCTGCCGTCTTTTTTTATTTCACGCCAAAAGGGAACCAGCATGAAGAAATCAATGAGAGAAATCACTATTGTAACAACCGACAGCGGCGTTATGTTGAGCCAGCCGGATGGTCAAAATGATTACGATCCGTGTGTCGAAATTGCTTTTGAGCAGATCGACTTCATCATCGAATGGCTGACAGAAGCGAAGTCTGAATCGCAAAAAATCTGCAGGGAAGTCCACCTGAGTTCATCGAAACCGTGACAAAGCAACAGCATAAAGGAAGCCCATTCATGCCCAGACGAGAGAGATTTGACGCGGACTATTTTCCATTTTATGCAAAGGATGGCCGAACGCTGACCGTGCTTCAGCACAAACACGGACTTGCGGGCATAGGGTTTTTCACCAACCTGATGCGCGCTCTTACCCTGACACCCCGGCATTATATCGAGCTCGATATGGAAGCCGACAGGCTCTATTTTTTCGCAAAGATCGGCTGTGATGACATCGAGGGGATCAGGATGGTCGAGACTATGGTCAACACCGGAAAGTTGCATCGAGATCTTTGGAAAGACCACCATGTCGTGTTCAGTCCGGATCTCTGTGAAAGCTTGACGGAGCTCTACAGAAAACGCCAAGCGTCGCCTCCGAATGCGGAAGATATCATGCAGATCGTGGAGCGAGACGAGAATAGCCGACTCGAATACGGGGTGACAGAGCCTGAAACGGGTGAATCTTTTATCATACATGATGGTGTCAAAATGACACAGCAAAAAAATAACCGGCGCGGTTATCGAATAACCGGCGCGGATATCGAGTTAACGGCGCGGTTATCGAATAACCGCGACAGTTATACACAAAGCATAGTAGAGCAGAGTAGAGTAGAGCAGAGTAGAGTAGAGGAAAGAAGAGAAGATCATAAGAATGGTGCAGCCGACGAAAAATTGCCCGACGAATCGGAGTCGATGCCGCCGTGGCCAGACGATGAGGATTTGTCTCAGCCTGCGGCTGATCCGTCTCCCGAACCGCCTGTCACCGTCTCACCAAAACCTCCGTCTCGCATGAAAGACGAGCTTGCCGATCACTATCAGACGAAGATGCTCAAAGTGCAGCCGGTGGAGACGTGGGGGAATGTGCGAGTGGAGCGCGAACAGCTTAACATACTTGCCGGGAAGACGCGAAAGCTCAGACCGAAAACACCATTCTCAACAGATGTGGAATTGGCCGACGGGATCCTCATCACCTACTACCACGCTCGGGACCAGGGTCGCGACAGCTACTGGAAGGGAGCGCCGTTTTCACCAAGCGCGTTGTCAACCAGATGGGCGCAGGTGATCACGATGCTCGAGCAATCGTTCAAAGGCCAGATAGCTGCCGCGGAGTTCGACCGAAAGCAGCAGGATGCGATTGACTGGCTACACGGAGGAAAGAGATGAATCACACCGACGCGATGCTCAGCGCTCTTGAGGCGCTTTACACAACCGACGACCGGAACCCGCTCAACTACAGCAAGATCCAGCGCGCACACATTCTGAGACAGCTCGGTGACCTGCCGCAAGCCTACACGATGGAGCTGTACAACGAAGCGTCGAGATCACTGGGTACGCAATTCCGGGCCCTTCCTGATATGTCGGTGTTCGACGATTGCATGAAGCGCATGGGGCGCCCTGAGACATATGCACAACCGAAGCGACTGGAAGAGATGCCGTACAATCCGGAGCTTGACCGAAAGATCGAAGCGGAAGCTACCAAGCGCGAACAGGCGGGAACTCCGATCTGGAAAGTGGAGCGTGACCGGGTTCGAGAGACCTGCAGGATGGGGAACGCGAGCCGATACGAGAGCTGGTGGCTGTACTGGCACGATACACACTCGCCACAGGGAGGACGCACGGTTCTCGGGCCAATGCCGGCGGAGTGGGATGAACAGTGTTACGACGGCCGGGAGCTCAGTGCGAAAGGGCAAGCTGCACTCGGGCTAAACCGGTCACTCGAACTTGCACCACGGGGGATTGCATCATGAAAGTCTGGAACATCGGAGAAGGATACATGCTGACTGACCGATGCCCACTATGCGGACAGCCTCATTCGGTTGCGCTTTTGACTATGGAGCTGCATGGTTATCGGGTCAAATGTGGGCAAACCATCATCGAGCTTGAGCAAACTTCGGGCAAAGTGCCGGCGAAACTTGTCGCGGATGTGGTGAGCAGGTACAATGCATCGGTCAACAATCGGACGCATTTCGTCACCTGGGAGGACCGACCGCAGAGAGCCCATAAACAGCGCAAAACACGCGGGGAAATCGGTGAATCACCGGAAAACAGGGAATATGACGGCTATCCTACCCGGCGATTTCAATCGAGAAGGCCGTTAGTAACGCTTTTATATGATGAAGTGGTGAACTTATACCCTGAAGACTTGAGCGAACGCGTGGAGAGGCTCTACGGAGGAATTGGCGTCTGAGCGCTCGGACGAAAAAACAGGCGGCGCTTGTCGTCCGCAACATTAACCAACCCTCGCGCGTGCGAGGTAAAAAGGAGAAATCGATGAACAAAGACGAATTGCAAAAACTGCGCGATGAGGCTTCAGCCACGATTGCGCGGATCGACAAGGCGATCGAGAGCATGACCGAGAAGCCAACACCCAAACGCCCATTCCGACGCGGTGAACCGGTGCTGGTATGGGATGACCCGCGGAACAAGTTCATGGGTTTTTTCGTTGAGCACACGGACGGTGGATTCGTAGTAAGCGGCAATTCGGAGCTTTTACATTCTCTGACGTGGAGTCACTGCAAGCACCTGCCGACGTTTATCGACTGGGATTTGCTCGACCCGTTTTATGGCTATGTATTGGAGTACGATTCCGGATTGCTTACGCCATGTGCTACCCATTTTCAGGAAATCGGTTATAAAAGCGGCACCTTTGGCACCATCGTCGCCGTTCACAAGCGACCGGAGGCGCGTAAATGAGAGAGATAAAGTTTCGCATATGGCAGGAATGGACAGCCGACGGTCGCATAATCGACGGGCCGCCGAGGTGGAAGGATGAGTGAATTCACAAACCTATTACATTACAGCGTCGCTTCCGGCGCTTGTGTCGATGGCAATATTGTGGAACGAGAGCGGTGCAGTGAGCAGATGTATAAGGCCGCCCTGAAAATTGAACAATCGGAGCAAGAGCTTGCCAACCTGGACGCCGAGCTCACCGAGACGCTAATGGCAGTTGCCGACCTCATGGACGAGAACGCCGACCTGCGCCGACAGCTCGCGGAGGCGTATGAGCGATGCGCACAGATTTGTAACCGATTAGCGGACGAAAGCAGCACAACTTTTGTTCGCGCAATGTCGGAATCAATCGAGGAAAACAAAATGCGTATTGCTAGAATGCAAGGGCTGAAAACCGCAGAGGAAGAAATCCGCGCCCTCATCCCGAAGGAGGCTGATCATGGGTGATCGAATAAAATGCTTTCACGGAAACTACGACGGTCGCCATGAAGGAATGGTCTTTGCCACAAATCAGAAAGAAGCTGCTCGAACGGTTGGTGGATCTCTTTCGGACTTCCGTAACTTCTGGACCGCCGTTGCATGGCCCGATGGGCGTGCGATATGCCCAATTTGTGGTGATAAACACGCATTCCAGACCGGAGTGCTGTATCTGCGTGATGATCAGTTCAAAATTGGTTCGTCGCCGCAATGGTATATAAAAAAGGTCATCCCACCGAAGGAGGCTAATCATGCAGAAACCTGATAGATGGTGGTGCGAGGAGTGCGAGCAATTTATCGAAACGAAATGGGCAGAGGCTACCCACGTTCTGCGGCAGCATCGTGGATGGAGAGTCCACATATCTGATCAAATGATAGACCTCTTCAAGGCCGAAGGCGCTGCTGAGGAGCGGGCAGCGTGCGCAGCACTGGCAGATCAGTGGGCGAAAGGTTTGGAGGGTGACGAGGAGAGGCTACAGTTTACTGAATATTTAAATAAACTATTCGCATCGGGAATATGCACGGCTCAGTTAATCGCAAAGGGCATCCGCGCACGCGGTCAACATCCGAAGGAGGCCAACCGATGAGTGAGAACGAACGGCTGAGAGAGGCGGGTAAGCGGGTGTGTGTGGAGTATTTAAAATCGTATTGGTACATGCCGGGAATCCAAGCGTTACCGGATTGTGTACGAGAGTTTAACGACGCCCTCGCCGCAGAGCCGGAGACGTGCGAGTGGAAAGAGATCGATTCCGAAGACCAAGACACATGGCCGATGGACGGAGAGTTTGTACTCATCATGTGTGCAGACGGGTACCGTTTTGCTGGAACAATGCATGTCTGCAAGTTCGTCCCATTTGTTTACCGAGATGGACACGCGGTTCCTGAGTTTTCCATGCCAGGTCATGGTGGTATCATCGCAAGTCACTGGATGTCTCTACCTACTGCCCCGGCTGCGGGCGCGAAATCGAGGGGAGGGAATGACAAGCAGTAAAACTGCGCTGCGAATTGCGCTCATGATTGCGGCAATGGGTGGCTCTCTCACTCGTGGCTATCGCGGTGATGGTCCATATCGCAGCGCGATTCCGGAACCGATGAGCCGCGATGAGGTAGACAGGATCAAGCAGCGCATCATCGAAAAGCGAGCGGTGAAAGCGCGCAGGAAGCGTCGCAAATAGCGGAGGTGTGAGATGGAACAACTTACTGTGACGATGAGTATGGCAGAGTACGAACGGCTGAAGCTGATCAAAGAGAATCAAGAGAAGATACGGGTTATGCATACGTATGACTTCGTCACCCAGTTTGGAAATACGTCCTGGCTTCAACGAATATCCTACGACACAAAAGACGAGTTTCTGAAAGAAATGCTCACAGAGCGTGAAAAATATGTGGAGCGAGTGGTCACCGAGAAAGATGAGCACATCCGTAGGCTGAAGGATGATCTCACGACGCTCCAGGATTCATCAGGCATTACAGGCCGAGTATCATTCGCCGAACGGCTGCGATTCCTGTTCATAGGGCGCCGCAAGTGATCCTCGCATCCGCCGTCAAAGCGCTCAACGGCATCGTGTACATCGGACATCGCCATTGGAACGTGTTCGACAACATGCGCGCGAAGGGCGTAACGTACAAGGGTGGTGTACAAGGGTTCATCACCGACCAATACCGGTTCCTCGATCGTCGCCAGGCGTATTTCCATGCGGTACGGTGCGGTCAGATCCCAAAGCGCCGGCGACGAGCGTGGTGGAATCGACCGCGAATCAACATGAATGGCAAGCGGATCCGGGTAGGTAGCAAGCCGCATCTCATGAGCGAGACGGTATGGCCACATGATCCGCCTGAGTGGCGGCTTGGACTTGATTGGCGAGCGATGGATTCGTTGAGAATGGAGCAAAGAACATGACAGCACACCAAATCGAGATTGCGCTTCTACGCTGGTTTCCGGAAAATCGATGGCTCGTCGTACCTCGCGTTTCTTGGGGACTTCATTTCGACGAAATTGATTTCCTTGCCCTCAGCCAGAAGGGATATGCGCATGGTGTAGAGATCAAAGTCAGCATTTCTGACCTTGGACGTGAATTCAAGAAACGGGCGTATCAGAACGAGGAGTTCTATCGAAATCGCGCGGGCATCGTTACCCAGAAAGAAGCTTGGCTCAAGTGCGAGTGGTTCGCATTGCCGACGTCTCTCATTGCGAAAGCTGAGCCGCTTATCCCAAGCAGGTTCGGCATTTTGGGGATCGATGATGAGGTGGGAAAGTATGGGCGTCAGGTGCATGAAATACGGAGAGCACCGAAAAACCCCCACGCGCAGCCGTGGCCATATGAAAAGCGGTATCTGCTATCTCGGAACTTAAGCTTGAAATACTGGGCTCTTGTGAGAAAGCAGGAGAAGACGGTGACGGCCACGTGAAGGTCGACATCGATGCGCAAGTGACGCACCTATCGTCCGATGAGCGTGAGCGATTCTACGAGCTCGCCGGCAAGCTGTTCTATGACGCGGCCGACGTGTACTGGACGCAGGCGAACGCGGATCACGAGGCGCTTGCGATCATTCTGGAAAGGAGAATTCAGTGAGGTATGCAATCATGGGACTATTCATGTTGGCGACAACGTCGCTTCAGGCCGAACAGTGGACAGCCGCGCAGCTCAGGCGCGAGGTGCGAAAGGTTGCGGTACAGGTCGGCGTTCCTCCGGGAATTGCCGAAGCGCTTGTTGAACGGGAGAGCGAGTTCAATCCGGATGCCGTGAATCCGAATGACCCGAGCTACGGCATCATGCAGCTGCAGACGAGGTATCTTCCGTGGTTTGCTGCGCGGTTCAATGACGGGCGCCCTATCGATCCGTTTGACCCTGCGGTGTCGATCCGCGTGGGGTTGCGGTATCTGGCGAGCTTGCACGCGGTGTGCGGAGATTGGTGGGATACAATCGCGTCGTACAATTGCGGGCTGTCGCGAGTGATGCGCGGTGATATTCCGAAGTCGACGTACCAGTATGTACGCTGGATCATGTGGCGGGCAGACGAATCGGACTGACGGACCCGATAAATATTACGCCCTATTTGACCAACGCGGAGAAAAGGTGTATCTCAATACGTAGTCGAGATGCTGAATCGACTGATTGACATGCGAGTGTGGGTATAAGGCTATTCTCGGAAGCGGACCCATACCCGCGCCCTTCAGCAAGGCATGCCGAGAGTAGCCTTTTTGTTTTCTTCCCACTGGTTTGGGAAAGGAGGCGCGTATGATTCCGCTTTTGTTGAGCTGGGCTTTGTCAGTTGGGCAAGTTCAAACTGTTTACTGGACACAGACCAATTTTCCATTGCCGATATTTCCGTACGGAGCATCTGCCGAAGATCCTCGACACGCCGTGGAGCAACCTCGAGATCAAAGCGGGTGGCAGACCCCGAATGGGAGCTTCGATGTGGCTGTTAGTGCAAAGGCGCTAATTCTAGGGCATTTGGAGCTCAGTGGTGCCCTTGATTCGATTCAATCGTTCGCCGGTACCGAAGAGGGCTTTGTTCCCTCGTTCTCTCCGAGCTACATTCGATACGACATCGGCATCGCCGGAATCTTCGGGCCGGTGAAGGCAGGATTCGCTCACTGGTGCGGACACACGGTTGTGGCAAATCCGTACAGCCTTCCGAATGAACTAATCAGTGCGGGGAGTACCAGGTTCTATATCGAGGTGAGCGGTAGCGCAACGATCGGCCAAAACTAAGTATCATCCTGATCAAAGACGGCCTCATGGTTTGAACCGACCATCGCGGCCGTCATCCTGCTTGTGTTGCGTGAGTCATTCAAGTTTTCGGCAATTCGAGGTGTCGAAGCGAGAGCAGTTGATGACAGGAGGTAAGCGAGCCGTTGGTCAGGAGTAAACCAAAAGACGCAAGCGAGCCACGGCATGCGAGCAAACCGAAATCTCCGAGCGAGCCATGCAGGTCGAGTAAACCGAATGAAAAGAGCGTATCATTTCATGATGAAAGGAGATCAACATGAAGCAAGTGAAGATGAAAGCGAGTGAGTTGGTCATCGACCCAGCGCTGACAAAGCTACGGCCGATTAACATGATGCATGTGAATACCTACCGTCAGCATTATCGCTGCGGAGTCGATATGGGCGAGATCGTGATTGAGCATCGGACGCGCCGGGTAGTAAGCGGGAATCACCGTGTGACAGCGTTGCTCGAAGAGTACGGACCGGGGCACGAGGTCACAGTCACCGAGATGACGTTTGCAACCGAACTAGATCTACTGACCGAGTTTGCCAAGCGGAACATGGCACACGGAGTGCCGCTCAGCGGCTTCGACAAGAAGCGAATCATGCAGGCGCTCTCCCGCGAGGGGTCGTCCCCGGAGGATATGGCGAATCTGTTCGGCGTGTCAGTCAAGCGGCTTGAGGTGTGGAGCGGTATGACGGTGAGTGTCATTGGCTCGGATGGCAAGCAGACAACGGAGCCTGTGAAAAACGGTGTATATGTGCCTGACGGCGTGATGTCAGCCGAGGCGTATGAGAAGCACGCGCACCGGGACCGTGGAGTTTCGGCGCATCTTCAAGCATCGCAGCTGTCGCGGTGGTTGCGACTCGGATGGATCGATCAGGATGATCCGAGGACAATTGAGGCGCTCAAAGAGCTGTCGCAGGCTATCACGGCGTTTTTTGCGGCCCGCGAAAAGGTCACGGCATGAAGAAACCACAATTGACAATTCAGAAACCGACGAAAGAGGATGTGGACGCGATCAGGTTGCTCGTGAATGCGCGTGAGGATTTCCAGGCTCTTCGCATCCGCATGGATAACCGCATCGGACGCAAGGGAAGCTACCGGGTGAAGCGGGAGAAGGACGAAGACGGATTCGACAAATACATTGCGATGAGTGTCGAAGAACAGGACATCGAAGAGCGTCCACTCCGATCAGAGGATCTTGAGTCGTTCGCTGAGATAGCCAATCATTCGAAGTGGATGGAGGTTTCGGTCGAAGAGAAGCTCAACGAAATGCTCAATCGGTTCCCGATTTACACCGAGTTTTTGAAGGATGTGAAGGGCATCGGGCCGATAGCCTGTGCGAATCTCATCGGCATGTACGACATTCACATCGCCGATACAGTTTCCAAGATGAAGCAGTTCGGCGGCCTGAACGCGAGCCAGACGCGCGGCAAGAAGTGGGTGAAGGTCAAGGAATATGACCCATCGATGGGTGACATTGTTCGCGAAAAGGAACAGAAGGATGGCACAAAACTGCTCCTTGTGAAGACCTTTCAGATGGTCAAAGCGGACGGATACACCGCAGGATACATTCTGCCGTTCAACAAGCGACTGCGCACGGTCTTGGTCAAACTTGCAGCCGATGGTATTCTGAAAGCGTCACTCCGATGGCAGCCGATTGCGCAAGAGGACTACGATCGACTCCCGGAGAACATGCGGAGCATTCGAGAAAAGAAGATCGACGGTGCCAAGGTGGCCGACGTTCCGTGCCAGGCGGTGATATCATCGAAGTACGTGTTACTGTACATGGAGTACAAGTGGCGGCTGAAGAACCGCGAGGACATGGTCGACGAAAAACTGAAAGGGGGCAAGATCAAGCGGGTGATGTGGAAAGACGCTACCGACGGGCATCAAGATCGAGCTGCGCGCAGGTACATGATGGAGCACTTTTTACAGGACCTGTACGACAAATGGCGCAGGCTTGAAGGTTTGAGCGTGCGAGAGCCGTATCAGCAGGAATACCTTGGGCATAAGCACAGCGCGTGAGTGAGCGAGCCAAGCTGCGCGAGCAAACCGAAGTAGCGGAGCGAGTCATCCCGAGGAAGTAAACCACACGCCGGAAGCGAATCAAGGCAATAGAGAAACCCATGAATTCAAAGTGAGCCAAGACGCTCGAGTAAACCGAAGCCGCGGAGCGAGCCAAAGGTGTGAAGTAAACCAAAGTTAGAGAGCGAGTCTGAATGAAAAAGTCTGACATGATCGACGCTGTTCGGGCCTTACACACCCGGCAGCATCGACCGCCTACCACAAAAGAAATCGCGAGCCACTTACGCATCACGCCGGTAGATGCGGAGCGGCTACTTGCGCAGCTTGTGAGCATGCGGCTACTCGACCAGCAGGGCAATGGATATCGCGTTCCGCAGGTGGCTCCGAAGGCCGCGGAACCGGAGCAAGCGCCTGAAGCCGCGAACGTGGAGAACAGCTCGCAAGCAGCGACAACGCCGACTCCTGCACACAACGTGATTGCTGCTACTCGCGCAGTCAGGGAGCGGCTGATAAGCATCAGTGACGCGGTAAAGCGTGCGCGAAAGACTGTAGCCGACGCTGAAGCTGAGCGTGAGCAAGCGGGGCAGACTGGGCCCGGAGCGCAAGAAGCGATGTCGGCACCAGTCGAGCCCGCGAAAGCCGCCGATTCAGCGCCCCAGCGCATCACGATAGACGGCTGGCAGGTGCTTGTGATTCGCTGGGCGATGGCTGCGGTCGGTGTCGCATCATCGGT
>Ga0307376_10006620_pt1 | contig 10230 bp, 7 predicted proteins | sample TR2MG_FD_202536 | JGI IMG/M metagenome (GOLD analysis project Ga0307376, IMG submission 202536) | Soil microbial communities from Risofladan, Vaasa, Finland - TR-2 | ecosystem: Environmental > Terrestrial > Soil > Coastal area > Acid sulfate soil | place: Finland: Risofladan, Vaasa | collected...
TTAGCTATCACCCTTCTCCGCCCTCTATTCTACTACATTAATTACGAGGGGGGGGGTAGGTGTCTCTTACATTATGACACAGAGGGGTCCGGCCATAAATTTGACTTTGCCAGCCCGCTGGCTGAGCGAGAAAACGGAGTCCTGAGTCAGCCACAGCCAGCTAGTCCCTCTTCCTTTGCCGCAGGTGAAAACCGTGGTTGGTCAAGGAATATGCGGTCAGGCCCTTTCATTCCCCGACCTGCTTGTGGTATTTTAGGTCAAGGCGGGGTACGAGCGGGAGAAATGCCGGCCGGCGAATATGGCAAACGTCCTGCCCTGGAAGGGTAATTTACAAAAACAACCCAGACCCGAGGATTTTTCCGTCGGAGGAAATTCAATTCTCACCGCCGTGGGGTAAACTGGACCCCGAGGACAAACTGGAGGAGGTTGATCAGCTTGAGCGAGCGCAAAGTGACCGTGTATTCGACGCCTACCTGCCACTGGTGCCGCGTTGTGAAGGAGTTTCTTCTCCAGAAGGGTGTGGGCTACACCGAGAAGGACGTGGCTGCCGACGCCGTGGCCCGGGACGAGATGTTGCGGCTGACCGGGCGCATGGCGGTACCGGCCATAACGATCGACAGCGAGGTGGTTTTAGGTTTCGACAAGCAGCGCCTAGAACAACTGCTGGCTTAGTGCCCGAGCACCCGGTCGGGATGCAGGGGCGCGCACAGGAGTGGGGCACAGCGGGCTACGCACCTTGTTGCGGTCGGTACCCAAGCTCGACCTGCCTTTTTCCCGCACCATCCAAAAGCCCCCTGCATCATCGCAGGGAAAGACCAGCCCAGGGACTTGATCTACGGAACGACCTTGGCTACACTGCGGCCCTGGATCCTGGTTTCTCCAGCGTTTAAATCGGATTGTCGTTGACGGCGGAGGCGGAGCTACTGGCGCAAGCTGTGAGTAAGGTGACGGCGGGCCGTCTTCGAAGCTGCCCGCCGTTCCTTTTTTTCTTTTACCGCAGGGGTTTGTATTTCCTGTAAGCCAACGGCAACTTGCCCGGCTCCACAGGTTTCAGACAACACAATGGGGAAGGGGGACCGGAAGGGGCGTTTTGCCCGACGGTCGAGGCGGACTCGATCCCGCCCGCGGTGTTCTCGATAAAGAATATTCCGCCTCCCTGAGGGCGGGAAAATGGTATTGCCTCCTGCTGTTGCCAGGCGGTGGAGGGGCGCTGGAAAGGCGTCCTACTTACCGGATAGCGGGCCGTAGGGTAACTGAATTCACTCGCGCTCATATCATACATCCTTCCCAAGGTAAAGCATCCGAAAAAATTACAAGTACAGCGGGCCGGCCCTTGAGGCCCCACTCGACCCAGGTTGCACAGGCGGCGCAAGTTATACCGTTCACCTCAAAACTTCCCGTGCTCTCCATCACATGCCTTTCTCCGGTCAGATGTCACGGCGAAAAGGTGGGCAGTTTACCGTCATGCCCGGGACCTTCTAGTGCATCCCTTCTCGCAGTGAGCTACGGCACGTAGCATCCAGTGTTTGCGAAGCATTGAATCACCCCCCTTCAATAGATTGGTGACGTATTTACTTAAATAGATTAACAAATTAACGAAGATCACTTTGTTCGAGCCTGAACCATACAACCTCAGGAAAACATCATTTATGCACTTCCGTAATCAGTCTTAACAAGAAGTGAAGTCTTCCGGTCTTTTTTGTAAGCCATTTAAGAGTTTTTGTGCCCCCTCGTACCGGGTCGCATTAGGAGCCACCGTTCCCCAAAATCTCTTTTGTATATCTTATATGCAAATCCTCTATTGGGGACATAAAATATCCTTATCTGTCAACTCGAAATGAAAAAGGAGATTATAGGGACTACCCCCTGAAATACATCCTTTACCATTATCACGAGACTGGCCGGGGGCAGTAACAATGTCCTGGCCGAATCTTTTTATGCTTGCGATGTGAGAGCCACGAGGAAATGAGGCGTAGGCCGGGTTCCCGGGAAGTCGCCTTTTGGTCCCGCCTAATCGGCGGGGTGGAAGGGTGTGGGAGGAGCCATATAGGTTCCTCGGGGCCTACATGAATGACCCGGCAGCCAGCAGCCCGCCGAAGGCTCGTGACTGTTGGCCGGACAGGCGATCTCTAAATAATCGAGAGGGCCGTAGCTCCAGATGTTGAACCTTTGGGCATTCTTGGTTAACGCATAATAACGCTTATAGCTTTCTCTACTTAGATAAAAAATCTTTATTGCTACCATCTATTTATTTTATGATATAATGCCAGTGGGGAGTAAGGGGATGGTCCCCCCGCGGGCTGCAAACCTGTTGGCCTGCCTGGGAAACAGGCGGGAGTCCGGTTCGATTCCGACTACTCCCCTCCAATTTTTTCATTGCGGAGTTGACAGCTACCAATGCAAGAACAGCTTAATCATATCAAACTTAAACTTCAGGCTCTGGGTTTCAGCCCACCACAAATCAACTCGATCATTGAAAGAACATTATCTGGAAAACAGTGGGAAGATATGAGGCCAAGTGAACAATGTCTTGCACTAAACTCATTAGATGCACGGATTAGCTTCTACAGAAGCTTCGTAAAGGTTTTTTGCGGTTCTTGTAGTATTTCGCAAAACTGATCTCTTTATGATATATAAAAGGAGAAATAGTGGTGACAAATAGCGGCAACTCCCTAACATACGCAACTGCACAGGAGTTATTTGAACGACTGCTGAAGCTGGATTACCACCCTGTCGCCATTAAATTCTTTGAGTCGCTGGACGAGATGAAAAAGTATCCGGCAGAAAAGGAGCCGACGATGAAACTCACTTTCTGCCAGTTTACAGCAGCCTCCCGCATGGCTAATTACGTACTCAAAGGCACCTCCGACAAGATCATGTGCGATAACTGCCTGACCACCTTCGGCTGCCAAGAACCTTCGGAACAGGAGGCTAAAGGGCATTTCAAGTACGTGGCCGACCATGATTTCGCCAGGGAGGTGCTGGCCAGCAAGCCCCGCGCCCCCTTAGGCGTGATCAAAGGTTTCTTGACCGCCCCCCTGTCCAAGACGCCGGTATGTCCAGACGTGGTGATGTTCGTCTGCAATCCTTTTCAAGCATACCACATCCTCAATGACTATGTTGGTGCCTGCCATATCCACCCGCTGCAGTTCTACCATACGGTCAATTCGGCCGTTTGCGGCGGCGCGGTATGGAGCTATTTGAACCAAAAACCGGAGATGAACACCATGTGCGCGGGCAGTTACACCTCCGGCAAAACAGAAAAGGGCGAGGTTAACGTTTTCATCCCGGGGAGCAAAATATTAGACGTAGCGCAGCAACTCGCCCTCCGCTCAGAAATTTCAGGGGGTGCCTCGTTACTATACGGAAACAACGAGTGGCCGGGCCTGGACGTGTGCAAAAAGTGCCCCATGGTTCGTTTTGAAGACCCTAATTAAGTGCTGAACTATGCGTCTACCGTCCCCTGTCATGCCGCTGCTGCGCATCAGCATGCAAACGTCCCTATTGTCTTTCTAGGGAAAAGTTGAATTATATTTTATAAAGACATTTAAATCATGATGACTCTTTTGTAAAAGATATAATTATTTTTTAATTTATTTAAGCGCATATATAATTATCTTGATAGCGTTAATTCTTTTGAAAGAGGTGTGTAATTATGACCCGTGATTACCGTGGGATGTGGAAATCCATTGGCCTTGGCCTGCTCTGTCGGATACCAGGAACCTGCTAGTAGTGGCTGACGATATCGGACGACATAACACCTTGGACAAGATCCAGGGCGAATGTCTAGCGAGGGGACTATCAACCCGAGATCGACTGCTGCTGACCACCAGTCGCGTTTCGTTGGAGATGTTGCTCAAGGCGGCAAAGATGCAGGCCCCGGTTCTTGTTTCGCCGCACTCGCCGACAGGGAGCGCCGTTTCGCTTGCTTGTGATCTGGGCATTGCTCTGGTTGGCCATGCGCGCGGAGGCCGGCTGCTGGTGTATTCCCACCCGGAGCGACTTGGCTGCTCAACAAATTAAGTACGGCTGACCCGGGCGAACCAGGACAGTACGGGCACATAAAACCTGATGAGGCGGAGAGAAATGGAAAAAAAACTAGAAAAAATTGAAGGACAGCTTGTTAAAAGTCTTGCAGACAGTAATTTTGGAGATGTTATGGTTGTCGGTGGAGGGATCAGCGGTATTCAAGCGGCTCTTGATCTTGCCACTGCAGGTTTTAAAGTTTACCTGGTTGACAAAGCACCGACCATTGGCGGCCACATGGCGCAGCTTGACAAGACCTTTCCCACGAATGACTGCTCCATGTGTATTGAATCTCCTAAGTTTGTTGAATGTAACAGGCATCCCAATATAGAGATCATGACCTATACTGAAGTTGACAGTGTAGAAGGGGAAGCTGGAGACTTCAAGGTAACCCTGATTAAAAAGCCCAGATATATTAATGAGAGCAAATGCACGGGTTGTACTGTCTGTGTAGAATACTGCCCGGTCAAGTACCCTGATCAATTTAATCAGGGGATATCGAAGAATAAAGCCATCCATATATACTTCGCTCAAGCAATTCCCCTTAAACCTTATATAGATGCAAGTTGTCTTTACCTTAAAGAAAAGAAATGTTCTGTTTGCCAAGGAGTCTGTAAGTCTAACGCCATAGATTTCAATCAAAAGGGTGAGAGAGTAGAAGTAAAAGTAGGGGCGATAATTCTGTCTCTGGGCTTTGGGTCATTTGATCCCAAGTTGAGGGAAGACTATGGCTACGGAAAGTTTGAGAATGTGGTGACCAGTCTTGACTATGAACGGCTATTATGTGCTACCGGGCCATACGAAGGTGAGATACTGCGCGCTACCGACAAGAAGCATCCACATAAAATAGCCTGGATTCACTGCGTCGGTTCCAGACAGGTTATCCCGGGCGGCAACAGCTATTGTTCAGCCGTATGCTGCACATACACCCAGAAACAGGTTATTTTGACAAAAGACCATGACGCCGAGGCCGAGTGTACGATATTCCATAACGATATTCGTTCCTATGGCAAGGATTTCGAGCGATTCTATCAAAGAACAGAGAAACTTCCCGGAATTCGATTTATTAGAAGCTACGTATCGATAGGAAAAGAGATCCCGGACAGCAAGAATGTAACTATAAGTTATTCCACTTCCGAGGATGGAGTAAAGGAAGAAGAATTCGATATGGTGGTACTATCCGTTGGATTGAACCCTCCTGCGGATGTGTTGGGCCTGGCAAGCAAGTTCGGCATCCAGCTCAATTCTTACGGATTCTGTAAAACCAATCCTTTTAATCCTATGGAGACCTCTCGCCCGGGAATTTTTATAAGCGGAGCCTTCCAGGGGCCCATAGATATCCCCGAGTCGGTTGTGACCGCCAGCGGGGCTGGTTCCCAATGTGGTGAACTTCTTGAGTACCGGCGAGGGAACCTGGCTAAAGAAAGAATATATCCACCGGAAAGGGATGTCTCGCAAGAGGAGCCCAGGGTGGGTGTCTATGTATGTCATTGTGGAGCTAATATCGGAAGAGTGGTAAATGTTCCTGCCACAGTTGAATATTCCAAGACCTTACCCAATGTTGTTCACGCTGAAGAAAACCTCTTTATATGTTCTACTGAAGCCGCCGCGATGTTAGCAAAGGATATCCAGGAAAGAGGACTCAATCGCGTGGTTGTCGCCGCCTGTACCCCCAGGACACATGAGCCGCTATTCCGGGACACCCTTCGGGAAGCGGGAATTAATCAATATTACTACGACATGGCGAATATTAGAGAACATTGCTCCTGGGTCCACTCTAAAGAAAAGGAAGCGGCCACCGAAAAGGCACAGGAAATAATCCGGATGGCGGTTGCCCGAGTTTGCCGTTTGGAGCCCTTGCAGGAATTTGATCTGCCCGTCAACAAGAATGCGTTGGTGGTTGGAGGCGGCGTGGCCGGCATGACCAGTGCTCTGAGCATAGCCAACCAGGGACAAGAGGTTCACCTGGTGGAAAAGGATATAGGCCTGGGGGGAATCGCACGCAGAATTCATTACACCCTGGAAGGGCTGGATGTTCAAGCATATTTGCGTGATGTTATACGCAAAGTTTATCAGAACCCCTTAATACATGTATATACCGATGCTACATTTATAGAGGCTAGCGGTTATGTGGGGAATTTCGTGACCAAGGTGAAGTCTGGAGGAAGGGTCACAGAGATAAAACATGGAGCAACCGTCATCGCTACTGGTGCTGAAGTATACAAACCCACTGAATACCTTTATGGTGAAGATGATAGGGTAATGACCCACCTGGAGTTGGAGGAGCAAATCGCCAAAGGAGAAGAAAGGGTGATGAACTCCGAGAGCCTGGTGATGATCCAATGCGTAGGCTGCAGACAGGAAGACAGAAATTACTGCAGCCGGATATGTTGTAGCGAGTCTATAAAGAACGCCTTGAAACTAAAAGAGATAAACCCCAAGATGGATATCTACATTCTCTTTCGGGATATAAGAACGTATGGGTTCAAAGAGGATTATTACCGGGAAGCGGCAAGTAAAGATGTAAGGTTTATCCGCTATGAGCCGGATGATAAACCACAGGTGGAAGCTGTTAAAGAGGGTGGCAAGTCTGTTCTAAGGGTTACCGTGACCGATCCTGTTTTAGGTAAGAAGCTTGAAATAGATGCTGATGCACTCGCTTTAGCTGCCGCCGTTATTCCCTCCGCAGACAGAAAGGAAATAGCCGGATTATTCAAGGTTTCCTTGGGCCCGGATGAATTCTTCCAGGAAGCCCATGTCAAATTAAGACCTGTTGACTTTGGGGCGGAAGGCATTTACCTGTGTGGGATAGCTCACTATCCCAAGCTTCTATCGGAAACGGTTAGCCAGGCTTATGGAGCTGCAGGCCGGGCCTTAACTCTCCTCTCAAATGATACAGTCGTAGCCTCCGGCTCTGTTTGCGAGGTCAATGAGCGTAAGTGTATGGGGTGTGGGGAATGTATCTCGGCTTGTACGTATGGCGCCATAGAGTTTCATGATACACGACAAGGCAAAAAGGCCAAGGTTAATACTATTCTCTGTAAAGGAGATGGGCTCTGTAACTCAAAGTGTCCAACAGGGGCTATTTCACTAAAACACTATACCGATGAAGCGCTCTTAAGCCAAATTGACGCGGCTTTTTCAGACTTGTAGATGTCCGATGATGAACAAAGCAGTTATTACTGCCTCAGGAGTGAGATAAGAATGAGTACAGAACTTAAGTTTAAACCAAGGCTGTTAGGTATTATATGCAATTGGTGCTGCTACGGAGGTGCGGACCTTGCTGGAGTTTCTCGTTTTCAATACCCCCCCTATATAAAGCTTATGAGGGTGATGTGCTCCGGCAGAGTCGACATGAAGCATATATTCCGGGCTTTCTCAAAGGGAGCAGACGGGGTGTTTGTCGGCGGTTGTCATCCTAACGACTGCCATTATATTACTAATGGAAATTACGATGCGTTAAGCATGATTCAGCTATGTAGAAAAATACTGAAGCACATAGGGGTGAACCCCGAAAGATTAAGGATTGAATGGGTATCTGCCGGCGAAGGAATCCGTTTCGCCAATATTATGAATGAATTTAGCATGAAGATGGAGAAGTTAGGACCTCTTGGCAAAGGCGAAGGAATAGACGAAAAGGAATTAAAGTTCAAAATTGAAGAAGTTATAAAGCTAATCCCCTACATTAAGCTGGTGAAAAGGGAGAAGTTGTCGTTTCATTCTCCTGACGAAGAAGAATACAAAGAACTTTTCACCAGTGACGAGATGGACAGTTTATTTCGCGCAGTACCCTCATACTATATTGCTCCAGGTAAGTGTCAGGCCTGTATGACTTGCGCTAAGAGATGCCCTGTAGAGGCGATTATAAGTGTCAAGAACCAGATCCATGTAATTGACCAGGAGAAATGCATAAAATGCGGAACTTGCTTTGAAGTTTGCCCCCCTCGATTTTGTGCGGTGACGAAGATTTCCGGCGAGCCTGTTCCGCCTCCTATTCCAGAAGCAGAAAGAACTATAGTCAGAAATAGTAAAGAAAAAATGAGAGAATTCCCTTTACTAATTAACTGAAAAGAAGTTAGTTGAAGCAAGGGAAGGGATGACGATTTTGGAGGGCGTATACAACGTCGGAATGCATCCCGGCATTTTATGCTGCCTCCAATACTTTGTCACCATGAGGACACGTCTCGTTGCTGCCTGCCTTTACCGCGTTGAAGAAAATCCGGTGGTAAAAACCAGGTCTGAGAGCGTAGACAGAATCCACTCTCCTTTTGGAGCACTGAGCCAACGCAAAAACCGTATCAGGCAACCGAGGCAGCCAACATAGACGTTATTATGAATGTGTGCGGCATGCCACCTTGCCCATGAGAGAAGAAACCGTGGCGATCATGGAGGACATCCTGCGCAAGGCCAGCAATAATAAACTATGTGTCACATCAACTGCGTTGGCATATATTACAAATCCCTGGAAGCCTTGAAAATCATAATAAATGGACGGAATCGATCGCCGACACGAGGATCTGCCTCCGGAAAATTGAACGGTACGTCAGCCTAAAACCGGAGAGTAGAGCCCTAAATTGTCGAGAGGGCCGTAGCTCCAGACGTTAACCTTTGGTATTCTCTGTTAACGTACAATAACGCCTATAGTCTTCAGTCCTTGATAAATAGGCGAGAACAGCAATCTGGTCATCGTCACTCGGGGGCACCAGCACGATCTCACCGTGTTGGTGCAGGCTGTGCGAACGGACGTCTGCTGCATCGGTATGATCGGCAGCTCCAGGAAGCGTCCGGCCGTTTAGCAGAGCCTGCGGGATTGGCGAGGAGCGGCTGGTCCGGGTTCGTTCTTCCATCGGTATGAAGACAGGAACCCAACGCCGGAAGAAATCACGGTGGCAATCGTGCGTGGCCCGGCTCATCCAGATCCGGGGGGAATTGCTCAGTGGACAATCCTGATAACGTCGCGGCCCTGGTTTTGGCCGCCGGGTATTCCTCCCGCATGGGGGAGTTCAAACCCCTGCTCGAACTTGGTCCCCTGCCGGCAGTGGCGCATGCCGTCCGGTGTTTTCAACGCGCCGGGGTTCGGGACGTGCGGGTCGTAACCGGATACCGGGCGGCCGAAGTGGCCGAAGCCGTGGAATCCCTGGGGGCGAGGGTAGTGTTCAATCCCTGTTTCGATCAGGGGATGTTCTCCTCCGTGCAGGCGGGGGTGGGCAGCCTGGAACCGGGGGTGCGGGCCTTTTTCCTCCTGCCGGTGGACCACCCCCTGGTCAGGCCGTTTACCGTGGCCAAAATGCTGGATGTCGGCCGCTTGGGTCCTCGGGGGATCGTCTACCCCGTCATCCGGGGCTGGCGGGGTCACCCGCCCCTGGTATCCTGCCGGTTCCGGGAGGAAATCCTGGCCGGACCTTGCCCGGGGGGGCTTGCGGCCCTGTTGGGAAAATATGAGCAGGAATCTCTGGAAGTGGCGGTGGCGGACGAAGGAATTCTGCTGGACATGGATACGCAGGAGGATTACCGGGCGCTGCTTGCCGTTCTTTCGCGGCAGGCGATCCCCACCCCTGGGGAGTGCCGGCGGATTTTCGAAGCGACCGGGGCCGGTGAGGCGGTGTGGCAACACTGCTGGGCGGTGGCCGGTCTGGCTGGGGCGGTGGCCGCGCAACTGATTGAAGCGGGGGTCCGTTTGGACGATGATCTGGTGGTGGCCGGGGCCCTTTTGCACGACGTAGCCCGCTGCCGGCCGGACCACGCCCGGGAAGGGGCGGGGCTTCTGGCGGGCCTGGGTTATCCGCGGGTGGCCCAGATAGTGGCCGGCCACATGGATCTGGAAGTTTCGGGAGAAGATCCGCTTTCGGAAGCGGAACTGGTTTTTCTTGCCGACAAGATGATAAGGGGTCAAAGCGTTGTTTCTCTGGCCGATCGTCTCCGGCAGGTGCTGGAGCTCCTGAGGGACGACGAACCGGCCCGCGCAGCGGCTGTACACAGAATGGAACAGGCCGGCCTGATCAAGGGGAAAGTGGAGGCGGTCCTGGGCCGGCCCATCGAATCCTTTCTGGCGGATGGTTCGGCGGTTTCCTGACCCGGCCGGACGCGGTGCCGGGATCTGGCGGCAAGGACTTTTTCAAGAAAAGTATTGCGGGGAGGGAAAGGCACATGCGAAAAGTTCAGGTGGAGGAAGCGGTGGGCATGGTATTATGCCAAGATATCGTC
>Ga0307376_10006621_pt1 | contig 10229 bp, 6 predicted proteins | sample TR2MG_FD_202536 | JGI IMG/M metagenome (GOLD analysis project Ga0307376, IMG submission 202536) | Soil microbial communities from Risofladan, Vaasa, Finland - TR-2 | ecosystem: Environmental > Terrestrial > Soil > Coastal area > Acid sulfate soil | place: Finland: Risofladan, Vaasa | collected...
TAGATCAGCATGCCCTCGTCGTAGCCCTTCCAGTCGGCCGGGATGAACTTGCCGCCGGGCGTCCAGCCCATGCTGATCAGCGGTTTGTGCGGCTGCATCCAGGGCCAGTCGACCCGGCGGTAGATCGCGTCGGCGAGCCGGCGGATCTCCCTTTCCTGCGGCGTGTCGCGGTCGTAGTAGGACTCGGCGAACAGCACGCCACCGAGCAGCAGCGTGGTGTCCACGCTGGACAGTTCGGTCCAGTGTCCCTCGCGCTTGCCGGTGTGCATGTCGAGGAAATGGTAGAAGAAGCCGTGGTAGCCACTGGCATCGTCCTCGCTGTCGTTCTGCGGCGCATCGTGGAAGAAGCGCAGGGTGGCCAGGGTGCGCCCGATCGCCTGCTCGCGCGTGATGTAGCCGCGTTCGACGCCGACACCGTAGGCGGTGAGGCCGAAGCCCACGGCAGCGATGCTGGAGAACGATGGGCCGGGATAGTGATCGGGCACCAGGCCGGTTTTCGGATCGGCGCTGTCCCAGAACCAGCGGAAGGTACGCTGCTCCAGGTCGTCGAGCATGGCCTGCTGCTGTCTGGGCAGTGTGGCGTAACCGCTGGGCAACGGCCTCGCCGCTGCCGGCGAGGGCCAGCTCGTGCCGCAAATCAGCAGCGCAATGCACAGACAGGCAGTCAGGGTTCGGAAATGGCGGCTGGTCATCGTCGAAGCGTTCGGTCTGTTGGGGTTTGAAGGCAATGCGATCGCCCGGTGGCCAGGTGCAGAGGCATGTTGGCATGCATCCGGATCGCGATCCGGGATCACGTCTCGGCAATGGCGCAGTGGCGATCGATGAACGCCTGATGCGGCGGCATCGCATCGACACAGCTTGCCACCACCTTGCCGACACCGGTAACGAATTGGTACAGGTCCCGATCCGGCATTTGATCGACCAGTGGATGGTACGCACGCGGCATGATGCCTTGACCGATCATCACCTGTACCCAGCTTGTGGCCGCGAACATCTCCTCGGCATTGCGGAAGAAGCGACCGCTGTCCTGGAACAGGCGGATATTGTCCTCAAGCTGCTCCGGGATCGGCATCGTGCGGCAATAGTTCCAGAACGGCGTGTCGTCGCGCTGGGTCGCGTGATAATGCAGGATCAGGAAATCGCGAATGCGCTCGAATTCGAAAGTCGACTGCGCGTTGTAGCGGTCGATCAATACCGTGCTGAAATCGCGTTGCGGAAACAGAGTGAGCAACCTGGCGATGCCCGACTGGATCAGATAGATGCTGGTCGATTCGAGCGGTTCCATGAAGCCGCTGGCCAGGCCCAGCGCGACCACGTTGCGGTTCCAGAATTTCTTGCGCATGCCGGTGGTGAAACGCAACAGACGCGGATCGCCCAGCGCGTGGCCGTCCAGATGCTTCAGCAGCGTCGCCGCCGCCTCGTCATCGCTGATATGCGCGCTGGAATACACGTAGCCGTTGCCAGTGCGGTGCTGCAACGGGATGCGCCACTGCCAGCCGGCGGAGCGGGCGGTGGCGCGGGTGTACGGCGTGGGCGGACCGACCTTTTCGCAGGGTACGACCAGCGCGCGATCGCACGGCAACCAGTGCGTGAAATCGTCGTAGCCGGTATGCAGCGCCTGCTCGATCAGCAGGCCGCGGAAGCCGGAGCAGTCGATGAACAGGTCGCCTTCGATCCTTTCGCCGCTTTCCAGGATCACCGCCTCGACGAAACCGTCGTGCGCGCGCAACGCGGTTTGCGCGATCTTGCCTTCGGTGCGCGTCACGCCGCGCTTTTCCGCATAGCCGCGCAGATATTGGGCGTATCGCCCGGCGTCGAAATGGTAGGCATAGGCGATGCTCGCCAGCGGCGAGGTGGCCGGGACATCGGTCGCCGAGGCCATGAACTTGCCGCGTTGCGCGGCCAACGTGTTCAGCGAGTAGGCTCCGATGTCGGCAGCGAAACCCAGCTGCTCTGCCTTGATCCAGAACTGGTGGAACGGCAGCAGGCTGACATCGTGACCGATCGTGCCGAAGCCGTGAATGTACGAATCGCCCGGGCGGCCCCAGTCGTTGAACTGGATGCCGAGCTTGAACGTGCCCTGCACTTGCTTGACGAATTCGATCTCGTCGATTTCCAGCAGGTTGTTGAACAGCTTCAGGTGCGGCACGGTGGCCTCGCCGACCCCGACGGTGCCGATTTCCTCCGACTCGACCAGCCGGATCGCGTAGTCCGCGCCGAGCACCTTGGCAAACGCCGCCGCGGCCATCCAGCCCGCCGTGCCGCCGCCGACGATGACGATGTTCTTGATGCGCGAATCAGTCATGGGAAACCCGCTTCTGCAAGGAACCTGTTACTCGGAAAAGCAAAGCCCGCAGGGCGCGGGCTTTGCGTGAAGCCTGTATATCGTTGCCGCTGTCGGCGAGCAAGTGCGAGCCAGGGAGGCGGTAGGACCCTGGTTGGCCGGGCTGCGAATCCGGCTGTGCGCTTCATTACCCATCGCTCCCCGGCCCATGGAACCACCATGGGTCGGTGAAGCGTCGAGCTCTGTCCTTGCACAGCCGAAGTCTCGCCTCGACCACCAACGGCCCGGCAGGCTCCTAGAAGTTCATGCCCACCGAGACCCTCAGCGTACGCGGATAACCGGTGATGTCGCCGGTGGGGTTATAGGTGACTGGAGTCTTGTTCAGCACACCGTTGGAGCCCCAATTTTCGAGATAGCCCACGGAGTTGTTCCAATTGAACGCATTGATCAGGTCGATCCGCACATAGGCGTTGAGGCCTCCGCTTCCGTAGACCTTGAAGTTCTTGGTGGCCTGAAAATCGATGTCGCGATAGCCAAAGATCTTGCCGCCGATCAGGAAGCGGCCGTTGCCGGGCGGTGCGATGGAGACCGGCAGACAGCCACTGGGCGTGTTGGCGCCGATGCAGGCCAGGTTGAGGTCCGGAACCGGCGTGGAAAGCGTCAGCTTGCCGCCGAAGACGAAACCCCACGGACCGTCGAGGTTGCCGGTGACCACCAGACGGTGCTTTGCAACGGCTGCGCCGGTGAACGGATAGGCACCGATCGTCTCTTCGTCGAACGCGTACTGGTCGGTGGGATCGTTGTTGTCGTTGTTCTGGCTCGAGTGCGTGTAGGTGTAGGCGATCGTCGCGCCCCAATGCGACTCCTCGGTATACGGCTTTTCGGCGGACAGCAGCACCTGGGTGGTACGCGTTTCCAGTCCGTTGTTGCCGATGATCAGGCTGCCGAAGCCGGGCACGCCGTTACCCCAAGGCTGGCTGCCGTTCTTCCAGAAACTGCCGTCCGGGTAGCGGTTGCCGAGGGTATAGACCAGGCCGTTGTAGCTGTTGATGCGCGCGATGGTGGCGCTGGTGTTCCACTCCCCAACCCTGTTGCGCATGCCGATGCTGAATTGGTCGGAGTACGGTGTCTTGATGTTGTTGTTGACCAGGTCGACTTCCTTGCCGGTATTGGTGCCGGCCACCAGCGCCTGCAGGTTGCTGATGTCAAGGTAGGCCGGATCCCACGCATAGCAGGAGTTGATGCCGACCGTGCACGGCTTCAGCGGCGTATTGAACTGAATTGTCGGCTGAGACAGTGCCGACTTGGTCTGTTCGACCTGCAGCGCCTCGTACAGGTTGCGGTCATAGGAGCGCCCGATGCCCCCGAAGATCACGTGATCCTCGTCGCCGTTGATGTCGTAGGAGAAGCCGAAGCGTGGCGCGAAGTTGTTCTTCGGTGCGCTGCGGTTGTTGCCGGTGCTTATGTAATCGTTTACATTCACGCCCCCTTTCGCCAGTGACTGGGCGTAGGTTTGCCCCGCGGGTGCGTTCGGATCCTGGCTGTTGAATGCCGCGATGACGTTGGCCGGGGTGACGAAGTTGAGATACGACGGGGTTTCCTCATAGTCCCAGCGGATGCCCAGGTTCAAGGTCAGTTTGTCGTTGATTGCCCAGTCGTCCTGGATATAGGTACCGAACTGCTTGTCCGAACTGGTGGCGACCGGACTCTGGCCAGGTGCCGGGGAACCGAACTGCACCTCGTAGGGAATCGCCTCCGTGCCGGCATTCGGGGTGACGGCATAACTGAACAACGCATTGGCGTCGCCGGCGTCCTGTGCAGTCAGTTTCACCGCTTTGTATTTGATGCCCATCTTGATCACGTGGTCGCCGTGCCACTCGAAGTCATTGAAGGTCAGGTCGTCCTGCAACGACGGACCCTTCTGGCCCTTGTTCTGTTGGGCTAACGGCGAATTGCCGGTCTGCAGGATCGTCTGGTTCTGATTGTTGGACGGGGAATACCTCGCGCCCGCGCCGAAATTTGCAGGGGTCGGCGCGTAGAACGCATCTTCATAAGTCAGCTGCAGCCGATTGAACCAGCTGTAGGCGCTGTGATCCCAGCGAATGTCGAAGCGCTTGTCGGTGTTGATGGTGTTGAGGGCCGCCGATGGCGTGGTGACGCCGCCGACGCCGCTGACCTGGGTTTCGTCCCGATACTTGCCGCTGAGTTCGAAGCGATCCTTGTCGGTTGGCTCGTAGTCGATCTTGCCGAACCAGTCGTTCTCCTTGAACGGCAGGCTTGCCGGCCCGAACTGGGCCTGTGCGCTGGCAGGCAACTGGTTTTCGTAGCCACCGCCGATCAGCCCGGGCACCACCGTGATGGGGGTGTCGAATTCCTTGCCTTCGTAGGCCACGAAGAAATGCGCCTTGTCCTGGATGATCGGGCCACCGAGGTCGAAGCCATAGTCTTTCTCGTGCGACGGGGTCTTCTTGTGGTTGGCTTCTTCGGATGGTGTCGCCGCGCGCATCACGGTATTGGTGAAGTCGCCGAACACGTCGCCGTGGAATTTATTGGTGCCGGACTTGGTCTGGGCAACCACGGCAGCGCTCGAGATCTGGTCGTATTCCGCCTTGTAGTTGGACGTAATGACCTTGTACTCGCCTATCGCCAGCTGCGGAAATGGATTGCCTTGACTGGCATTCTGGCCGGTGATGCCGCCCGGCAAGACATAGTTCTTCTGGCCCACGCCGTCGATATAGACATTGATCGCGGTGCTGGCCTGCGCACCGGAGCGCAAGCTGGTATTGCCGTTGGCGCTGCGGGTGAAAACCATGCCTGGCACGGTATCGGCGAATTGCAGAAAGTTGCGTGAGGACTGCGGGATGGTATCGATCTGGCGCAGCGAGACATTGGTGCCCACCTCCGATGTTTTCACCTCCTGCAGGGTGGTGGCGGTCACAGTGACGGCACCGAGGTTGGCGGCCGCTACCGGTTTGGTCAGGTCAAGCGTGGCGGTCGAGGCCACGGTCAGGGTCACGATGTGTTCCGTTCCGGAACCGGCATCCACCTGGTAGGTGCCGGGCGGCAGGCCGACCAACGCATAGCTGCCGTCACTGTCGGCTTGGGTGCGGCGCACCGCGCCGGTGGCGATTTCCTTGGCGGTGACCACGGCATTGGCGGCGGCGTGTCCACGCAGTGTGGCATCCGAACTCGCCGCAATCGAAATGCTTGGCGCACTAGCGATGACAACGAACGATGCAGCCACCAGGCTTGCAAGCAGTTTTTTTCTGAACAGCAACGACGTTTTCATGACGACCCTCCCCGGCGAATTTGAAATGCGATCGACGATCGCGATGTTTTGGATGTTTTGGTTGACGCTTAGGTGATGCTCGCGCCGCATGATTCGCGGACGACGATTTCGCAGCCGAGCGTTTGTACGGATATCGGTGCTGGATCGGCTTTGTCGAGTTGCGCCACCAGCTGTTCCAGCGCGATGCGGCCCAGCTCCACGATGCGTACCCGCACCGTACTGAGCGACGGCGTGACATAGCGTGCGACCGGAATGTCATCGAAACCGGCCAGCGCGATGTCTTGCGGGACACGCAGCCCCGCCTCCTTGAATGCAGTCAGGCAACCCACCGCCATCATGTCGTTCGCGGCGAATACGGCGCGCGGGTGCGGCTGCTGTGCCAGCAGTTCGCGCCCGGCGCGGTAACCCGATTCTTCGGTGAAATCGCCGACGACGATACGAATCGGTGCGTTCGGCGCATATTTCGCCATCGCCGCGCGATAGCCCTTGTCGCGCTGCTGCGCATCGAAATTGCTTTCCGGGCCGGCAATGAAGGCAACGCTGGCGTGCCCTGCCTGGAGCAGATGCTGCACCATTGCGCTTGCGCCGGCGAAGTTGTCGACGTTGAGTACGGTATGCGCCGTACTTTTCACCGCGCTGTTGATCAGTACGACCGGCAAGGACTTGGGCAGGTTGCTGCGCAGAAACGCCGCATCGACCCGCGCCGACAGGATCAGCAGTCCGTCGACTCGCCCCTGCATCGAGCGCACCGCGGCTGCCGCTTCCTCGGCACCGTCGTGCGAGCTCGATACCAGCAGGTGGAAGCCCCGCGCGCGCGCGGCCAGATCGATGCCGCGGATCAACTCGGAAAAGAACTCGCCATACAGATCGGGCAGCAACGCGCCGATGGTGTTGCTGCGCCGGGTGATCAACATGCGCGCGGCCGCGTGCGGGACGTATTGCAAACGGCTGGCGGCCGCGTGGATGCGTTCACTGGTCGCGGCTGTCACGCCGCTGCCGCCATTCATGGCGCGCGATACCGAGGCCACGGAAACCTTGGCCTCTCGAGCTACATCTTTGATCGTGGCTGCCGACATGGGAGTAGGGACCGGAGATTCTGAAACCCTGATGTGGCAGCAACGTAATCGTTTTCATGCGGGTTTGTAAAGCGTTGGTAAAAGCAAGAATATGCTGCGGCGCGGAAAGGTTTTTGCATGTCGTGGCAAGATCCATACGGAACTCGGCGCAGGCACGGGGTTACGGCGACCAGGGCTGACGGGACGACGCTGTGGCGGCGCAACAACGAACACAAAACCAGACTGCTGCGATTGGCGGTCAAACTGCTGGAATTGCGAGCCTTGCCGCATTCTTGCGCATTGCACGGAACATCATTTTGTCGTTAAATCCAGGTTAATATTAGCGGACTCAGGTAGCTGTACCCTTTACTTGTTGCTGCAGGCGAATAAAACATAGGCAAGTCATTGTATTTACGATCATGCTGACCCTTCTGACATTACCCTTGATCCTTTCCGCCGTCCTGATGGCCAGTGCGGTCAGGCGCGTGCCGGTCGGTCAGGTGTACAGCCTTTACCGGCACGGCAAGATGGCAAGGCTGCTGCAGCCGGGCATTCATCTGGTGTTGCCTTTGCGGGATCGGGTTGCACACAAGATCAATCTGGCCGGCCAGACACTGCGCCTGGAGGACCCGGGTTCGGACGCCGGTGACATGCGCGGTACGGTGTACTGGCAGGTGCTGGAGCCGGAGCGTGCCGATGCGGTGTTCGAGCAGGTGGATCAGCTGATCCGGCGCGGCGCCATCGAGGCATTGCAGGGCGAATCCGACGTCGATCGCAGCAATCGTCGCGATCTGGGCCGGCGCCTTAAACTATCCTTGAACAACGCGCTACGTGAGCGCGGGATGATGGTGACTCGGGTCGAACTCGACAACACCTGAAGCAAGGGGTCGAATCGTCACGAATCGCACCAGGGCGACCCAGAGCGCCCGCGCCACAGGGGATTTGAGAGTCTTGCAACCCGCTTCGGCGGGTTTTCTTTTTTGCCGGATGCCGCTGGCATCGTGACCGTCTGCCCCGGATACTGCCGCATCCCGATCACCACAGAGGAAACGTCATGACCGCGCGTGCCGCCTTGCAGGCCCGACTGGAACAAGGCATCGCCGAACTGGGCCTGACCTTGCCGGCTGAAGCGGTGCCACGGTTGCTCGACTACCAGGCATTGCTGGAGCGCTGGAACGCCGCCTACAACCTCACCGCGGTTCGCGATGCGGCGGAAATGGTCACCCGTCACCTGCTCGATTCACTGGCGATCCTGCCCTTTGTGCAGGGCGCCACACTGGCCGATCTGGGTACCGGTCCGGGCTTGCCGGGCATCCCTTTGGCGATCGCGGCGCCGGGGCGGGAAATCCTGCTGGTCGATTCCAACGGCAAGAAGGTGCGTTTCCTGCGCGAGGCGATCCGTAGCCTCAAGCTCGACGGCGTGCGTGCCGTGCAGTCGCGCGTCGAGGATGTGCAGTGCCAGTTCGATTGCATCACCGCACGCGCGTTCGCCAGCCTCGCCGACATGCTTGGCTGGGGTGGCCATCTGCTGGCACCGGGCGGCGTCTGGCTGGCGATGAAAGGCAAGCTGCCGGACGACGAATTGCCGGGTATTCCGGCCGGCTTCGACGTGCGCGCCGTGCATGCGCTGACGGTGCCGGGATTGCCGGCCGAGCGCCATCTGCTGGTGCTCGGGCGTGCCTGACCGGACTCCCGCACAACCATGATTTTGTGTAGGAGCGCGCTTGCGCGCGATGCTCTTGCGGCAGAGTGAAGAGCATCGCGCGCAAGCGCGCTCCTACAGTCGCCCACAAAAGCAATCGCACACAGAGTGCGCTCCTGCGGAAATGCCTACTCGTCCAGTGCGCTGCCATTGCTTGCGATCACCTGCGCGTAGAGTTTCGCGCTGGCCTTGGGCGTGCGCTGCTGCGTGGCGAAGTCGACGTGGTACAGCCCGAAGCGTTTGGAGAAACCGAGCGACCATTCCAGGTTGTCCAGCAGCGACCAGGCGTAATAACCCTTCAGGTTCACCCCCGCCGCGATCGCGTGGTGCAGCGCCTGCAGGTGCTTGCGCAGATAGTTCGTGCGCAACGGATCGCTGAGCACGGTCTCTTCGGTCACCGGCGGATCATAGAAGGCCGAACCGTTTTCGGTGACGTACAGCGGGATGTCGCCGTAGCGTCCCCTGAACCAGATCAGCGTTTCGGTCAGGCCCTGTTCGAAGACTTCCCAGCCGGTCTCGGTGTGGGTCCGGTTGGCCTGGCGCACCGGCACGGCCTTCAGCGGATACGCGTTCGGGTCGTGCCTGACCACCGCGCGGGTGTAGTAGTTGATGCCGACGAAGTCGACCTGTTGCCGGGTCAGCGTGAAGTCGCCGGCGGGGAAATCCGGCCACGCGTCGCCGAAGATTTCCTTCAGCTCCGGCGGATAGCTGCCAAGCAGCGCCGGATCGGCAAACTGCAGATTCATGTAGGCATGCGCGCGGCGGGTGGCGGCGAGATCCTCGGCGCTGTCGGAGGCCGGGTATTTGGGCTCGATGTTGAACACCACTCCGATCTCGTGCCGGCCATGCGCACGATAGGCCTGGATGCCGGCACCGCTGGCGCGCATCAGGTTGTGTGCGGCGATCGGCGCTTCGAACTTGTTGCGATGACCCGGCGCCAGCGCACCGTGCAGATAGCCGCCATCGGTGACCACCCACGGCTCGTTGAGGGTGGCCCAGCGCGGCACGCGGTCGTCCAGTGCCTTGAACATCACCTCGGCGTACTCGGCGAACCAGTGCGCGCTGTCGCGGTTCAGCCAACCGCCGCGGTCGTCGAGTGCGGCCGGCAGATCCCAATGGAACAGCGTCGCGTTCGGCACGATGCCGTTTTCAAGCAGCTCGTCGACCAGGCGCGAATAGAAATCCAGCCCCTTCGGATTGACCCGGCCGGTACCCTCGGGCAGCACGCGCGCCCAGCTGATGCTGAAACGGTATCCCTGCAGGCCCAGTGCGCGCATCAACTGCACGTCGTCCTTGTAGCGACGGTAGTGGTCGCAGGCGACATCGCCGGTATCGCCGTTGGCCATCATGCCCGGCGTATGGGCGAAGCGTTGCCATATGCTCGGGCCGGCGCCGTCGGCGAGCGGCGAGCCTTCGATCTGATAGGCCGAGGTGGCGGCGCCCCAATGGAAGCCATCGGGAAAGCGGTAACTGCTGCCGGTCATGGGGCTCCCTGCGATTCAAAGTGCTTGCTGTAAACGATTACACGGGCAGAATAGCCGAACCCTCCGCCGATGTGCAGACAGGCTCCTGGGTGGACACGGCCGCCCTGGCCAAACGTACCGGAGATGCCGATGGCAACCGTCAGTCTGGATCAGCTGCGCAAGGTCTATCCGAATGGCAACGTGAGCGTGGCCGGAGCCAGCTTCGACATCGCCGATGGCGAGCTGCTGGTGCTGGTGGGCCCCTCCGGCTGCGGCAAGACCACTTTGCTGCGGATGATCGCAGGGCTGGAAACGATCAGTGGCGGCACGCTGAGCATCGACGGCCGCGTGGTCAACGAGGTGGCGCCGAAGGATCGCGACATCGCGATGGTGTTCCAGAACTACGCGCTGTACCCGCACATGACGGTGGCGGAGA
>Ga0307376_10006622_pt1 | contig 10229 bp, 3 predicted proteins | sample TR2MG_FD_202536 | JGI IMG/M metagenome (GOLD analysis project Ga0307376, IMG submission 202536) | Soil microbial communities from Risofladan, Vaasa, Finland - TR-2 | ecosystem: Environmental > Terrestrial > Soil > Coastal area > Acid sulfate soil | place: Finland: Risofladan, Vaasa | collected...
TGAGGTGTGTGGTCGGGTGAGTACCTCCAACATAAAACGTTCCTTCTAACTGCCCATCAGCTATCGAACCAGCAACAAGAGGATTGTAAACATTGTAGGTGCCGACCTTTTCTCGATCGTTTGTTCCTGCCTCACTAGGAGTCATGCCAGCAGGAAGAGTTAAGATAGGCTCGCCAGAACCTAGGCTCCCCCCTGTTTTGAAAGAAAATCTAATTTCAGCCGTAGAGCCAACTCTACGGTAAATGTAAATCTCTTCCGTTGCGGCAAAGTTCGCTGATAAAGTGGGTGAAAAGCTTTGCCAATCTGTGACAATAACGCCATTACTAGCCGATCCAATAACATCATACTTAGCAGCATCGTCAGTGAGATTTGTGCCAGTTGATAAATGAGCCTGGTTAGAACGATAGGTAATCCCTGAATTTGGATCGACAACGATCTCATTTACGCCATAGTTAGTCGCTGTCAACCAATCAGGTGCTGCTGATGCTGCTGTCACACCGACACTGGCACCAGTAACAGTCAGATCCCTAATCTCCACATCACCAATCTTGTTGGCACCCATGCTTAGAAAGGAAAGAGTGAGGAGTGTTGTTAAAAACCCAATACCTTTAGTTTTAAGACTGAATAACTTCATCATTAACCTCTCACGCTATAACTATTGTCTGTTCCGGTCTCGGTGATTGTGTTGGTGATCGTTCCAGCTATGGCTCTCACAGAAGCATTTGCATAATTTCGTTCAGTGGCAGCAGTAAGATGAATCGCATCGGTGAGTGTCAGACCAGCATCGTTTGCTGTAATCCTCATCTCTGTAATATTACAATCATCACTTTCAATTCTCAACCCAGCGTCTTGCGCTCCTGCAAACCCCACCTCCATATTCAAGCCTTGCATATCAACTCGATCACCTGTGACAAGCCATGCTGCTGTAGCGATAGCAGCTGTCACTGTGATCTTAACTCCTGGCATTAATCGAATTCTAATATCCGACAATGCAATGACCTCTTGAACAGTGATGCTGTAGCTTCTTTGAATCAAAATGCTATCACCAGCAACGGATGCTGCTAGTGCTTCTGTCAGAGTTGCGTAAGATCCTGGTCCAAAGCCAACGAACTTTGTGAAACCACCAATGCTCACAGGGATTGAAGCTGGAAGTGGTGCTCCACCCATGACTAGAGTGTAAGTGAGAGTTGGAGTTGGAGTCAGTCCTAACCAGTCCAGGTAAATTGTCGTGTCATCGTAATCAGTGACGAGTAGGTCATTGTCTCGAACTCTGTATCTATCGGCAGTGACATCATGCTCGATAAGAACCATTCCTCGGATATCTTGAGCTGAACCAAGACCGTGTGGAACTGTCGTTGTTGCAGTGTCACTATATGGTCCAAAGTTCTTGTCGGTTTGGAGACTTCCAATATTCCCTGCTGGTTTTTGAATTCGTACTGCTCGACAGGTAAGAGTTTCACCTCCACCGAAAGTCAAGCCGAAACTTGAGTATTCAACTTGAGTCTCAGTGTTATCGACAAGATGGTCAAAATTTGGGACCATCGTCTCAGTGACACCATCGTTGTAAAAGAATTCTACGATTTGTGCCTTGCCACTTAACCCATGAACGAATACATTACTACCTGCCGCTGCAATTACTGTGTCAGAATTCTCCTCCACTTGACTGAAGAACTTCCCATCAAACGATTCCCTGACAACTGGCGTTGTTCCAAAGCTTGATCCAGCACCATCCCATGTGGAATCACTTGCACTAAAGATCCGTCCTACTGGCAGATATCTAAATGAATTCGTATTCAAAGGATCGGTCAAAAGGATCTTAAAATCACTATTTCCATTTATTCTGATGACAGGTCGATCATTGTCTGTCAGTGTGAATGGTTCCTCCACACTCTCTTTATCAATCACCAACCAATATGCCGTACTAGCCGCTGGACCAGATCCTAAGATCGTTGTGAGATCAATCGCAAACTCTGCTGGCAATACCGCCTGAGTTGTACCCACACCAGCTATCAGCATGTGACCACTCATGAGCTTCTGCTCACCTTTGTCAATCGTCGCTGTAGTTCCACTGATCTTTTTGATTCTGAAATCGGTAGCAGATCCACCACCACCTGATCCAGAAGCACCGAAGAATAGAATATCCTCCTCAATGATGGTTTGGATATCACCTGGAGTTGTGGAGATCGACTCAACGGTGATGACTCCAATCGGAATTCCACCATCGAGCAGAGGCTCAGTGGTATCGGCATCTGATGCAGCTCTTGATGCAAAGTCGGTTGTAGGCTCAACAATAACAATCTCATTCTCAGCATTGAGAAGGATGCCGTACTTGAAGAATCTCACCGCTAAGGATGGAGTGAATGGTGTGATGTTGTCACCGACAGAGACAACTCCAGTCCCAAAGTCAACTGTTGCTCCAGCAAAACTCACAACTTCAGTGTTTGAGTTTATAAGACCAATCTCTTCAGTTGATGTGATGCTTAATCTTGCTCCAGCGACATTGATCGCCTTGTCTGCAACATTGTTGGCTGTGACTTTTAGAAGATTACGAGCTTTTGTTCGGTCATAAACTTCATTTAATGAGGCATTGACTCCAGTGATAGCTGACGCATCGGATGGTTTAGCGTATGCGGTTCCACTTTCGGTCAAGGTATCTCTTGTTGATGTGGCATCACCCAGCTCATCAACCTTCCAACGCCTGACATTGTTGGTCAGGAATTCCCATATTGGAGTTCCACCCTCAACAAATCTCATAAAATCATTATTTGCGAAGGCTGCTGCTCTCAGAATACCAGTGCTGATTCTAAGATCACCGATCAATCCAAGTCTGGTAGCCGACTCTCTCTCAAGGATGACATCTTGAAATGTAACCCTTCCACCTGTCGTAGTGATGTTGCCAGCTACTGTGAGAAGCCCAGCCTCATCGATTCGCATTCTCTGAACATTATTTGTAAGAAATTCGAAAAATGGGTTTCCACCCTCGACGAATCGGATGAAGTCATTGTTTGCTGTCGGTCCCATAAACAACGACAAGCTGGTGATCTGGAGGTTTGCAGCAATCGAAATCAGTGTTGCGCTATCCCTCGTAATATCGACATCGTTTAGTCTCAGAGTTCCGATTGCTGATCTCAAGATGTTTGTCGTCTCAAGGATTCCAACACCACTTCGGAAAAGATCGGTGTCGGCAGCAACTGCACCAGTAGACCACTCTATCTTGCCGTCTGCTTGAACCAAATACCTTGAGACAACATCAGCAGTCACTAAAGCTTCGAAGGCTGTGTCAGCCGCTAAAGCTCTCTGAGACGCAAACCTACCAGCAGAGACAGCAGAACCTGTAACTGCATTGTTTAGCAGCACAGACAGGAGACCAGCAGAGTAAGCTAACTTATCGTTGTTTGTAGGATCTCCGAAGTTTACATCAGAGCCAATAGCAAGATTTGCATTGTCGGTTCCAGCATCGGCATCGAAGTGAAATATATTTGTTGTGTCGTCGTATCGGATCTTGTCGTCAGCTCCGAAGTTTAGAACACCCCCAATCATGATATCGTCGAGCTGCCTTGCCTCACCCTGCTCTAACTGCATCCCACCACGAACTTTTATAAAGTTTCCGTCTCTGTGGAATATCCAGTATCGGTCTGGAGATTGGAGTCCAGTCGAACTTCTAGGTGAGATCTGTAGGACATCTGTACCACCGACATATGGATCTGGAACCTGTAGATAGGCAACTTCATCATCTGCAAGTGTGACATTCGATGCTATGACATTAGTCTCACCAGCATTACCAAATGGTCTGTAGTAGAGATCAGTGCTCCAAGAGACTTGGCCAACAGTCGATTCACTATGAGTGATAACCCCATCGGTTTCTAAGACCGCAAATATCTGAGGAGCAGATCCACCACCACCACTTCCACTACCGAGAACTCGTCTATCAGCTTGATCGAAAACTGTCGGACTAGTACCTGCTCCAGTACCTGTGATGATACCTAGAAAGATGACTTCTGCTATTAGTCGAAGGTCTGTGTTTTTCTTAACAGATGGTCCACTAAGAACAACTTCATAGTCGTTGGCATCTGTCGAGATCGAGGTCGCACTCTGACCTAATCCTGTTGTGGTCTCGATGAAGTTATTCACACCATCGTATTGAACAACAAGATCTTCAAATGGAGTGATGAGTGTCTGTGGTCCGACAGCTCCACCGTCCTCTGTAGCTTTTAGGAATACTTTCACTGTTCGACCAGTGTTATCAACAGCAGTCTCAGTGACTGAGTTGACTCGAATGGTCATGGTCCCATCACCATCATCCACTACAAGATCAGGATCAGCTCTCTCACCAATGGCCTCTTCTACAAACACATACTTGATCTTGCCAGTTCGAACATTGATCTCAACATCAGCAGGAATGTTTGAGATCTGAAGTCCTACGAAATATAGATCTGACAGAGTGTTCTCGAAGGGAACCTGTGTTCCAAGACTTGGATCAAACACCAAGTCCTTTCCTTGAGAGTTACTAGCTTCAAGTGGTGTCGAAACATCGAATGTGTCTACGGCACTACTAGAAAGAACACCTCCTCGGAAAACACCAGATTCAGGGAAGATTCTCGTGTAGAGATCCTCAGTGAACTTCTGAAGAATCAGCTGGAAATTATCCTGCATTTGATTTTGAGGAAGGAATTTCTTTAAATAGATATTTACAAATTTATCTCCCGTACTCATGTATAACCCCCACCGACGAATTTAAAAGTGTATTCAAGAGCACGTCCAGATGGTTTACTCAGACCACATATAGTGCATGTTTTCATCTCCCACCCCCTTATCCAGCAAATCCTGGCACGATCAAGTCTGTTTCCAATGGCTGTTCGAACATTTCGACTTCAGTAACAATCATCTCGGTATCAACCTCTGTCTTAAACCCGAATCGTCCTGATGGAAATTCAGTGTCAACGGTATCGAAAATGACATTTCTGTCCTGATAGCAGATTATTTTAATATCGTTTGAGAATGGATCTTTGAATGTCGAAACAGTTAGAATGTAGTTTGTATTTTCCTCGATATCCGTTACTACATTCGGTTCTATAAGAGTCTCAACTCCACTCACCACCTTTGCTAATGAAAACTCTCGATCACCAGTTATCATTTTAAAAATGTAGTAGTTGTTGACATCTTGCCAAGAAAACACAACACCAGCAGTTCTATCAGCTAGTGTGATTCTCAAGCTGCTCTGAAAGTAGATGTCTCTGAAATTCTGTGCATTCACCACATCTACAATCTCAAAGGTCTCAGGAGTCATGACCATTTCGAGATCCACATTCACCGATGAGCTACCAGCAAGTGTTAAGAAGTTGCCCTTGCCCTGTAGAAAGTTATCGGCTAGTCGAACGAATATAAGGTTCAATCTCTCAGAGACAGGTCTCATTAGGTTGATGATTCTTTTCAGTAGAAGCCTATTGAGTGATCCTGTCCCATCATCTTGGATTCTAATATCGGAAAAGAACTCGTCGAGAGCTGGCTCTATGAATTCAATAAATGCGTTTGCCGGAACAGGGATTGTTGCACTCGATGTTGGATAAACTTGATTTAGGGATACTCTAAAATTATCGATACCAGCATGAAGGTATCCAGTCGTGATGTCCTTAGTGCATACGAATATTTTCCCAGTATTTGTCATATCTCCAATGAGGCTGATATCCTCGATTGCAGTTGACTCCGAACCATTGAACCAAAGCCTAGCCTCATCGTCATCTCGGTTGACCGTTAGAGCAACGTGTCTGAAGTTGTTATCCGAGAGATCTAATCCACTCGCTAGAGTGAAAACTGCTGAGTTGGTCCCATCGTTGAGTGTGACTGTGATCTCATCAGTCGTTGGGAGGTATTGGATTGAGATCTCTTTTGATCCATCAGACTTAGAAAATATATAACCGTCATTTGGAACTGCAAAGACATCAAATTCAGCACCAGTTTTTATGAACACCTCTATGGTGAAATCACCTGAGAAGTCATAGAGCGTTGAATCATTGATAAACATATAGCCATTTTCAGGCAATGACTCGAACACAGGAGGAGCACCTGGAACTAAAACTCCAGCATTGCCAAACAGCACCCAGCGTAGAGAGCCAATCGTCGCACCATTGTTGAAAAATACACGAGAGCCAGAAGCAGTGCCTGGGTTTCTAATCGGTGATCGATCAGTGAATGTGTTTTCGAATGGCATGAGAGCAACAACAGTGTTGTCAGTGTCCTCTGATCCTAGAACTCCAGGTACTGAGATAAACCAAGCGTCCTCACCCAACTGGGATTCTCCGAAACTTTGCTCACCCACAATGTAGCGAAAATCAAACCAGTTAAATATCCGAACATTAGCACCAGTGAACACACGAATAATGTCCTCATAACCAACCTCTAGCCCTTTCTTTTTCCAAAGAGCAACAGCCAAGCTGATGATCTTTCTTAGATCATCGTCAGAGATATCCTGTGTGATGTTGTCGAGTTCTTTTGTGAAGCCAACATGATCTTTCAGAAGTCTCGGCTGTGTTGTCAGAGCTGGATCAATAAGATCATTAAGCTGAAATAGCTTTGCTCGGTTCTGTTCCCATAAGGTTTGCGGACCTATAAGGAAGCGTTCTAGGAAATTAAATGTTTCCTTATCTCCATCCCTCAAGGGTTTATGGAGAAACTTGAACATGTCGTTGGGAAAGGATTCCGAGATTTTAGCCATTTGCAGACTCCTTTCTCATTTTCCACCAGAGTTTCATCCGTTGGCTATGTTCTTTTTTATATTCATCTGAGAAAGGTTTTCGATTTGGCATTTTTTTACCTATATGTGCCACACTCATTTTCTTTTTTGTTTCATCAGAAAGTTCAACACCGCTACGAGAAGTCCTCATACGTTCTCTTGTCTCGTCAGATATAGGTGGTGCTGGCTTCTTATTCGGATGTTTTTTACCACTGTTGGATTTAGATATTCTTTTCTTTGTTTCCTCTGAGTGTTGATATCCAGCTCGTGACCTCTGCACCTTATCTATATGGTCTTGTGTCTGTTGGTAGCCAAGCGCACCTGTGCCGCCATCTGTTTGATTCAAAAGACTGTGACCACTTGTCCTGTGTTTTTTAATTTGATTTATTTCGGTAATATCCCATAGAGCAGATTTATCAATAACAGCATACCCAATCTTGTCTGGGTTTTTTCGCATCCAAACATAAAGATCTGTGTTTGATCCATTCTTAGTTAATTGTCGATGACAAGCTTTTCGACTAATTAAATTAGTAGTCTGACCAATATAACGAATATGATCTGGATCATCCTTGTGGACGATCCCATATACAGTCACTTTTCGCTTATCAGCCATGTGATTCCCTTAGATAATCGTAATCGTTATCGTTCCAGCTAACGGTAACTCTTTTGCTGCCAAATCTATATCGGTAGCAGGAGTTGTAATGAGAACATTTTTAATATTCTGGGCATCAGTATTAATAATAGTCGAACTCAATATCGCAAGTGGAACAACATCATCAAAAGCCCATCTGAATGTCACACCATCGTCAAACTTCGCTTCAGGGTTCAACAGAGCTGATAGAGCATTCGTAATCGTGGCAGCATTTCCACCTTGAACGGTCGCAACAACATTTATTATTCTTGGCGTGTAATTGACCGATGTTACTTCATGATTCGTTAAACCAACACCTTTTATATTATCAGGTTTAGAACCGTTGAAGAATTTTGAAAGATCGTCGAGCTGAGTCTGAGTAAGAAGCGCACCACCTGAACCGACGACGATAAGCTCAATTGTTTTGATGCCGAATGTTTCTTCCACGGCCAGTGCTCTTGTCACTAGTTGTGTGCCAGCATCTGTCGTGTACTCTGTTGCCAAGAATTCAAAGTCGTCAGGAGTGATACCCCTGTTTCGAACTCTCAGTGTTGCTGGTCCAGCAATTTTCAGTCGAGCAAGATCCTCTTGAGTCGATCCTTCCTTGAGGCTGAAGCCAGTAGCTGCCCTTGGGTTAAAGACTCTGTTGATAAAAGCAACACCAGCTTTGTTTACCGTGATCGTTCTGGCACCGACATTTCCATCGTTGGCAGTTCCACCACTAAAGACTCGGTAGCTAACTCGAATATTGTCAACGCCAGCCGAAGGTGTTTTACCGTTTCGACCATCACCAAATGTGATCGTTGCGGTATCGTCAGCAGTAACCTCTAAGGTGTAATCCTTCGAGATCTGAGTTGAGGTCAGGAAGTTATCCTGGTTGTTCCATGCTGAGAATCCGGTCCCCTCATCCACTTCAACAACCAATGACTCGACGATCAATGGTTTGAAGGCCAGTTCAAATTTTTGATTTGCTGATCCGTCAGAGGTTCCAAGCGGATCTTCTGTTTTTGAATCTCCCTGAGTGACAGGAAAGATGACATATTGTTTATCGGCTGTGATATCCACCAAATCGATGATGGGATTTGCGAATGGAGTCACAACATCGATGACTCGATATCGGAGTGGGAACCCCTCGAACGTGTTGATCGTCTTTTTGGTCCAGTTCTGTGTCTGATCCTGGGGAATGTTGTATTTGACTAAACCATTCTGAGTGAAATCTTGAATCCCATCGGTGATATTGGAGACCTCATTCCACTGAAGCCCTACAATATATTCATTTGCATCTGTTGAGACTGTGACCTGACCAAGCAATCCGATAGTTCGAACTTTGTTGAGACCAGCATCGAATATGACATTTACAAGCTCACTCACTCCGTTTCCGGTGTATGTGACTTGGAGCAGAGCACCACTTCTATCCAACTCACCCATCAGAGTGGTCAGATCAAACTCCAGATTAGATCCTAAGTTGGTCACACCGTCCGGTAATCCATCTTCAACATTCCCATCGTAGAATTCCCAGACTCCGGTTATTCCTAGACCGTTGGTATCGAGAGTGAACTTCAGGGCATCCCACATGACGGTTGAGTGACTCACATAAAATAGTGATCCTGGGATGGGATCTAACGCCATCATTGGGAATGTCGCACCGTTAATGATCGATTGCCCAGATTTATCCAGCCCGAACCCACCGGACCTAATCGCAAAGTTTGTAGAGTCAGCCAGAATCTTCATCACAAGACTCGTTGTGACAATGGACCACGCTGAAGAGGTGAAATATGTGGAATTGCCAGCACCGGATGAGTCCATTATCACTCTGGCCTCATCAGAGCCGACCGCATCGATTACGATGGTGACATTAGCATCGACATCTACTGCATCGTTTACTGGTCCTGAAGCAATCTGTGCGACAACTAGGGTATCTGTTGCGACTGTGGCACTGAAGTCACCAATTAGATCGACAACCACTTGCATCTTAGTAGCAATGCCAGTATTTGCATCTGCTTTGACGATATCTATCTGAATCCCAACACGAGCACCGAGTGCTGGATCAGCTTGTACGAAGGTGCCATCAGTGACATTAAACCAGACGTAGTAGAGTGTACCCCCTACAGCATCAAGCAAGAAATGAAGAGCAGTACCATTCACATCGTAGTCATTCGATAGGACGGTTCCCTGTTGAAACACTGTGATTGTGGCGTTCGAGTCTACATCGACTGCATCAGTGACCGTCCCAGCGTTAGCCTGAGTGATCCTGGCCGTTTGACCGCCATTCAGAAGCGCACTGAAGTCTCCGAGAGCATCAAAAGCTAGGACTGTTTTCTGAGCTATCTCAAACACCGTGTCGGCCAGGAGGATATCAATCTGGACGGCTGTCTTGCCAGCAACTAAGATTGCTGTGCCTTGTTTAGTGGTGATGACTGTGGCACCTGTGCTGACATCGGCTGAGTCTGTCGTGATGCCGATAGCTGTGGCATTCATGGTCACAACCGCAAGAGCTGAGACGGCATTGAAATCACCAAAGGCATCGACAAGTGTGGCAGCTTTTAGAGCCAGAGCAGCGTCAGTGTCAGCCAGTATCACATCAACTTGGATTCCGGTTCCACCTGGAGTCGGATCGGCCTGTACGTTCGCACCATTAGTGACGTTTATCCAAAGATAATATGCTGTGGCATCTGCTGCCGAGAAGAATGTCAGGTGATTCGCTGCACCAATGACATCATGAGTCGCACCTGTTTGACCTGAGAAGTCCAGCGTTGACGTTTCAAACTCGCCATCGGCTTGAGTTTCGGTGCCGTCTGTTACATTCAGCCAGCCGTAGTAAGACGTTCCAGCTTGAGCATCGACGATGAAATGCTTTGCAGCTCCTCG
>Ga0307376_10006625_pt1 | contig 10227 bp, 8 predicted proteins | sample TR2MG_FD_202536 | JGI IMG/M metagenome (GOLD analysis project Ga0307376, IMG submission 202536) | Soil microbial communities from Risofladan, Vaasa, Finland - TR-2 | ecosystem: Environmental > Terrestrial > Soil > Coastal area > Acid sulfate soil | place: Finland: Risofladan, Vaasa | collected...
TCCTTACCAAGTTTCAGAAAATACCCTAAAGAAGTGGGAACAGGATTTTAATGAGTTAATACAAAAAGTTGACTGGCATTATACATACAAAGAATATAAACTTCCATATGATTTAGCTTTAGGTAATGTAACATTGTAAATAATAAATTATGGCTTTAAATTCTGTTTATAAGAAGTACTTTCAAAAATCCAAGGTGTTTTTATATCCGCTCCTTGGAATAAAAAGAGGTGTAAGTGTTGTTCCAATTGAAACTTATATTAGTTGGGATGGTTATTACAAATCTGAGGATATGAAATTGATATGTGTATATGATATAAGAAAAGATGATGAGTACGTTTTATTTGAGAAAAACAGTTTATTAAATCACAATAGACTTAGTGATTATATAAAAGCAAACTCTCAAGCTATATTTACATTTGATTTTTCTGATTTAGGTGATGATTGGTTCCATTTTGTTAATGGAAGATATAGTAAAATAAGTTTAGAATTAAAGCAAAAAATCCTTGGTTTTTTTGATAAATACAGTGGTAATTATGCATACATGCACAGTTATTTGATACCTGAAAAGTATTTTAATAATTATGCTGAACTTTTAAATGTTGCGCCCGAAATATTAATAAAAGTTGGAGAATTATGCAACAAACCTGATACTGTAAAAGAAACTTTAGTAATTGAAGTTGCAGATTTGGAAAATATAAATGAAAAATTGTTAAATTTGTCAAAACCATAAAAAAATGAGTAAATCAATGATGCTTGTACAAGCAACCTGGCAAGAAAGCCAAACTTTTAGAATGATTCCAATTAGTACTGATTGTCCGTATGTGGAATGTATTTATGATCCAGCTACTAATGTATTTGTAGTTATATCTAATATTAAAAAAACAACATTGCATATGTTGCCTAAATTAGATGAATACGGTCAACATATTACAGGAAACAAAGGGCTAAAACAAGAAAGACATAAATTAGAAGTTTTTCAAGAATTTTATGTTGAAGATAAAAAAGCAACTGAAGAATTAATTAATTTATTTGCAATTAATGCAGATAGTTTTGATTATAAAAAGTTTATGAAAGAAGCAAAGAAAGCATAAATTAATTATTACTTAAAAAGGGTGGGTATGTACTCACCCTTTTTTATTCACTAAAAGGGGGAACAGCTTAACTGAACTAGCCTATGAGAACACATTACGTGCACGACTATGAAACCCTCTCCAATTGTTTTATAGGGGTATTTGAAGATGTAAAATCTGAATACCGAGAAATATTTGTATGTCACAAATCTAAAAATGATATTGTAGACTTAATACATTTTCTAAAAAGAAATCAAAGTTTGAATGAATGGCACATATCCTTTAATGGATTAGCATTTGATAGTCAAATAACTGAACATATTCTTAGAAATGAAGAACAGTTACTTGAACAAGATGGTGATACTATAGCTAGATTTATTTATGGAAAAGCACAAGAAGCTATTCAAAAAAGTAATGATAGAGAATTTGCTACATTTAGTCCTAAAGATTTAAGTATTAGACAAATTGATGTATTTAAACTAAATCACTGGGATAATCCAGCTAAGAGAAGTTCATTAAAGTGGATTCAGTATACAATGGATTGGAAGAATATAATGGACATGCCAATACATCACACTGCTGAAATAGAGAGTTCTCAGATTGAAATGATAATTAAATATTGTATTAATGACGTTAAGTCTACTAAAAGAATTATGCGGCTAAGTAAAGAGCAAATTAATCTTAGAAAAGCGTTAACAGAAGAATATGATATAGATTTGTTTTCAGCTTCAGAGCCTCGTATATCTAAAGAATTGTTTTTACATTTCTTAAGTAAAGAAACTGGTATAAAGAAGTATGCTTTAAAACAGATGAGAACACAAAGGGATCAGATTGTCTTCAAAGATATTATATTACCTTATATTGAATTCAAGACAGCTACGTTTCAAAATCTTCTAAAGAAGTTTCAAGAAGTAGTTTTATATCCTGGAGAAACCAAAGGTGGTTTTAAATATTCTGTACAGTATAGAGGTGTAAAGACTGACTATGGTCTTGGTGGTATTCATGGTGCAAGATCTAGTAAAGTTTACAATTCAACTGATGATATGATTATTATGAGTTCAGATGTTGTAAGTTTTTATCCTAATTTAGCAATTAGAAACAATTGGGCACCAGCACATTTACCAAAACAAGCATTTTCTGAATTGTATGAATGGTTCTTTGAAGAAAGAAAAAAGATTCCTAAAGCTGATCCTAGAAATTATGTATATAAAATTATCTTAAACTCAACTTATGGGTTAAGTAATGATGAAAATAGTTTTCTGTATGATCCTCAGTTTACAATGAGTATTACTATTAATGGTCAGCTAAGTCTAAGTATGTTGTATGAGATGCTTTGTGAGGAGATTCCTAATGCAATACCTCTTATGCAGAATACAGATGGTCTAGAGACCATGATTCCACGAGAGTATGAGTCAAAATATATGGAAATTTGTGAAAGATGGGAAAAAATGACTAATCTTTTATTAGAACATGATAAGTATTCTAAGATTGTTCTGGGTGATGTAAATAACTACATTGCTGTGAATGAAGATGGTAAGTCTAAATGTAAAGGTAGATTTGAGTATAAAGAGTTAGCTCTTCATAAAAATAAAAGTTTTTTGATTATACCTAAAGCTTTACATGCTTATTTTGTAGAAGGTATTAAACCTGAAAAGTTTATAGAAGAAAATTTAAATATTTTTGATTTTTGTGGAGGTGTAAAAATTAAGGGGAACTGGAAATTTATAGAACATAAAATAGAAAATGGTCTTTATAAAGAAGAACCTTTACAGCATACACTAAGGTATTATGTCTCTAAAACAGGGTCTAAAATTATTAAAAGAAATAATACAGACAACAGAGAGATTCAGGTAGAAGCTGGGAAATGGATGCAAAGTCTAATGATTGACTATGTAGAAAAACCATTTGAAGAATATAATATTAATTATAAGTATTATTTAGAGAAAGTAAAAAAAGAAATAAATTCTCTAGAATCAAATTTAAACCAATTAAGTTTATTTTAATTATGCCAAAGAAAATTCAACACACAACAAAAGCAAATTTATTATCAATAGATTTGCCACAACATGGAACTAGTTACACTGTAATTAGTCATGAATTTATTATTGATTATGCACAACAAGCCCTTGCAAATGCTGGGTTTATAGTATTAGATGAGGAGTACAGATGTACTGCTGATGGACAAATTGCTCAAGGAGTTTATAAACTAAACTACAATAATGATCCTGATTTAGCAATGATGTTTGCTTGGACAAATAGTTATAATAAACAAGTAAAGTTTAAATGTGTAATTGGTGCTTATGTAAATAAGACTGGTTCAGTTATGATTTCAGGAGATATTGGTAGTTGGGTTAGAAAACATACAGGAACTGCGGATACAGAAACACAGGAAACTATAGATTCTTATATTTCTAATGCACATATGTACTACAATCAATTATGTAGTGACAAAGCCGCTATGGAAACAATCTCCCTAAATAAGAGAAAACAATCACAGCTATTGGGTGTACTGTTTGCAGAGTATGAAATTCTTACTACTGAACAAGCTAGTATGGTTAGAGATCAAATGAAGAAGCCTTATCATGTATTTACTAATACAGATAGTTTATGGGCTTTTTATAATTATGTAACTATTGCTCTTCAAAATTCACATCCTAAAACTTGGATAGAAGATCAAAGAATATTACATTACTTTATTTCTAGTATTAATAACTTTGCACAAGCTCCACCAGTTGTAGTTCCTGAAGTAGAAGAGGTAGTTATGCCGGATTTGTATATAGATCCTGATCAAACTAACTTGTTAGATCAAATTGAAGAGCTTGAAATTGAAGAAATCATAGAAGAACCTGTTATAGATGAAATTGTTCAATACACGGATCCTATAGGTAACACATTTGAAGCACCAGTAGTTCCGTCTTATGTTGAACATGATGCTGAAACAGAAAAAACAATTGAAAAAGAAACTATTGAAGTCACTGAGGATGAATTTGCATTAGCAGATAATTTTGAATTAGATTTTAATGAAGAAACTGATGAAGACTCGGATAGTATCCCAGACTTTTTTTAGTAATGAATAATTTATCAGTTAAGGGGTGGTGCGAACCACCTCTTAATTTATTAAAGTTAATTAACTATGTCTGACAAGATTTCACAAGATTCAATAACATATATAACATTACTTTCAGCAATGCAAGTTGTACAAAATTGCTCACTTGAATTACAAGGAACCGAGTATGATCAAAGAAATGTTAAAATAAAAGTAAGAGAAGCTATTAATGCAATGACTCAACTTAATGATAAAAGAAAAAGAAAGATGTGGGAAAATGATTCTCTTACAGCAGGTACTTTTATGCAAGCCATTCATATTATAGGAGAGCAATTAGCAAAAGGTGATGGTACAGCATTAGCAAACATCACATCTCTTACAAGACAAAATATTGATTTATCAAAATATAAACTAGTAGAAATAAAAGAAGATGAAAAAAGCATTACTTAAAAAACTATTAATTGAAGCATATATAGCTGGTTCTGAATCAGTATATTGTGGATGTTATCCTAGACCAACAAAAACAGAAGCTAGAGAATGGTATGATGAAATACACGGTATAGAAGAAATAGAAGATAAAAAATGATTTGGTATATTATTGAAAATACAGAAAAACGTGAGCATTTAACTACAACAGTAAGTGGTAATACTTTCTTCAAAAGAGGATGGGGTAATGGTTACGTAGCAGTACCTCCTACTCATCCTTTGCATCTAGAAGATATTACACAAGACAAAATATCTTTAGTGCAAAGTTTAAATGTTAATGGTGGTGTTACTTACAATGATTATGGAGATGGTATAAATGCACCAGAAGATTGGTGGGTATTTGGTTTTGATACAAATCACTCTGGAGATACCATTGAAAAATGGCCAAAAGAAGCTATAGAAGCTGAAACAAAAAGATTATATTGTCAATTACTTGACATAGAATTAGGGGGACTGTAATGGTCCCCCTTTTTTTTCCTTGTTACCTTCCTTGAGAATTATATTTCTTTTTATAATTCTTTGAAGTTTTTAATTTAGATACTTTAGTTTTTGAATGTATCCCAGGACGTGATACCTTTACTTTAGCATACATTTTTGCTGATCCTGTTGTTGTTTTTGCCATTTTTAACCACCTTTTTTACTACTATTTTTAACCATATTCTCAAATTGTGTAACAGGATCTCCAGTAGCACCTGTTAATCCAAATACTTTACCTATTTTACTCCAAATTTTTAATTCTCCTTTTGATTTCCAAGAATAAGGTCCGGAATCTCTTTTATATCTATCCATTTCTGAGAATGTTACAAAGTCTAATACATCTCCAAATATATCAATATAAAGAACAACTGTGTTATACCAAGAAGTTGTTGTTTGTGTAATCATTTTAACATAGTCATCTGCTCCAAAGTTTATTCCTTTTAAATTAGGTAATGGTACAAATGCACTAGACTCTGCTTGTGTGCCCATTGCCAACAATAACATGTGATTTGCTAAGAATCCATATGTATTAAAACTATCTTCATTAATAGCTCCTGATTTAGCTCTTAATTTTTTGTATTTATCATCATCATCTGGATCAAAACCAAATATCATTAATGCTAACAAAGCAAGACCAATTGCAAAGAAACCTTCTCCAGCCATTTTTCTTACAGAACCTTTTTCCTCGTTTGTTAAATAACTATAGTTTTTAAAACCAGATTTCATAGTTTTAAGCATTGTTTGAAATGCTGTTATGTAAAAACCTTTACCATATGAACCAGTAGCCCAATCATACCTGTCACCACCACTAGTTGATGTAATAGTTTTAGCATCAAAACCAAATCTATTCATTAACAGTGGTGTAAACCATTTTCTCATAAAGAAGAACATTTTGTAAAGTAATAACTTATTACCTTCAGGTTGTCCCATTTCATCATATGTACCAAATAGTTTTCTTGAAGTACCTTGAATTCTATTCTTAAGTCCCATAAATAACTCTGACTTAGCAATAATAAGTTCTTGACCATCTTCAAGCTGCACTTCAGATTTAATCCTGTTCTTAGCTTTAAGCTCATCAACACTTATGTAATACTTTTTAGCAATTTCTGCTAAAGTCTCACCTTTAACATACTCATGATAAACAGCAAGATTATTCCAACCAGGATGAACACCTTTTTTTAGCCTAATAATCCCATCCTGATCTTTTTCCCAAGCTTCAATGTATCTCATTGATTTTTTAGTACCGTCACCAAGAATTTGATCTACTTTTTGACCATACATGAATGCACCAAATAATGAAACTGCAACTTGCATCTCACCAAATTTTCTGTGCATGTACATCCACTCCATATTAACTAGATCTTTCACCATAGATCTTTCTATTTCTCTACCAAATTCATCTTTAGCTTTAAAGTTTGGATCAAAGATTTGAATTAATTGTGTAGACACAGCACCAGGTCCTGTTTGATAAATACCTTTTGTAGACCACTCTAACATAGCTTTTTCTGCCCAAGGTCTTGCTAATGCAATATCTTTAAGGTTAATAAACTCAGCACCCGTCCCCTCAATAATTAACTGAACGTATGCACCATATTTATTTTTTAAATCTGATGGTATACTAAAAGCTAATGAACCTCTAGCAGATAAACGTTGAAGTTGATTTATCCATTTACCAAATTCAGGATGAGTTTCTTCAATGCCCTCTACCATTTTACCATAGTATTCTCTTTCAATTAAAGATTTTACTTGACCAAGTCTATTATTAGTAGCAAATTTTTTCTTTGCATTTGTAAGGGCCCCTTTTAAACTATAAATATTCTTATCAAATTTTTCTAATTCTTTAGGAGCATTATCAGGATCTTCTAAAGTATCTAAGATACTTTGTACAAGAGGTAAGCTTTCTAAAAGTTTTCCTTGTGTTTGTATAGACAAAGCATATCTAAATAAACCTTGGAAAATATCAGCATCTTGTACTGCAATATCTAAGTTATAGATACCAGATACAGGAACATATGATATTTGATTGCCATCAAGATCAGTATTTACTAAGTTATTTTCAGGATCATAGTTTAAATCATTCTCAGCATCCATTACAGATTTACCTACTGCTTGTTTAACCCACTCTTTAACAGTTGCCCCTAATTCAGAGAACCTCTGACCGTAGGCACCTTTTTGTAGTGCTTGATATATATCTCCTTTTTTAAGAGAATACCTTGGCATGTCAAGATACAACTTACTATAACCACTTTGATTTTTTTGATTTTCTAAATGGTATTCTTTGATTGCTTCAAGTAACTTAAACTCATTACTATTAGCAGCTTGCATTTGAAAATACTTCTCATTCATAAATCTATTATCTAGAGCACTGTATTTTGAAGCAGGATCATAAAGTCTAGGTAACCATTGATTCTTATTATCAATATACTTTCCTACATAGTCTGACTTAGCTTCACCAAAAGGAATAGTTCTATATTGATCTTTAACTTGATATCTAGAATGTCTTGCATTTGGAGCACCCATAAGAACAACTTCTTCTCCGTTTCTATCTAAAATTTTTGTAAATTTTATATAACTTTCGTCTTTAGGTATAGAAACAGTATTAGCTTTTGTTCTTTTATATCTAGCAATGTAAGCTCTAGATGGTTTATCATACTTCTGAATGACATAGTGATTGGTTTCAAACCAACTTTTAAATGCGTCATCTGCATCTAGAAGTTGCTCAAACTCTTCAGTATTTATGAAGTCATCAATTTCTTCAATTTCTAATTCTTTAATATTTTGCTTAGATAAATTATAATTTAATGTTTCTAAGTAATATGTTGTAGGCATGTTTACTGATAGATCAGATAATTCAGAAAATATATCTTGAATTCTAGCAGCATCTTCAGGAAGTATACCTTGCTCATTTAACAAATCTAATAGATACATGTATCTTTTGGATTCTGCAGAACTTATTTGTAGGAGTCCTTTTCTAGCTTTTTCTGATAAGTCTTTTAACTCTTCGGAGTCTTCTTTAGAGAGGCCTGTGGATGAATCAAATCTAAACTTAAAATCTGCAATAGATTGTTCCAAGTCTCTGATTCTTTCAAGTCTTGTTTTACCCATAGCAGAACTATCAGGTTCTCCTTGTTCATCCCTGTAACTATAAATGAGATCATTAATAGTTTGGAATGCTCCTGCTACATCAAATTTTGATTTTGCAGCTTCATTCATTTTAACTTGTAATTCTCTAAGTTCTGTTACTAAGGCATTTCTATTTTCCCAGTATGTAGGGTCATATTCCATTCTTAGATTCTGTCTTCTCCACTTCTCTATTTCAACTTTAAAGTCTGCTGAACCAGGAAAGATTTCTTTAGTTTCTAACAAATCAACAAACTCATTATAGGCACTTTGAAGTAATCCTTCAATAGGTCTCCATTCATAAAATCCTTTAGTAGCAGCTCTATGTTCTTGTAAAACTTCAGCAATGCTTAAATCATAGATTCCATTTTCTGGATCATCTACTTTAGAAGTACCATCTTCATAAGTAAGAGCATATAGTTGTTGAAATTCTCTAAATGCAGCTTGAATAGTAGAATATTTTTCAAATCTTTCATATTCATTCTCCATACTATTTAGTAAGTTATTATAAGCTTGTAGCTTTTGTTTTCTTACAAAGTATGCTAATTTACCTACCTCAGATTTTTTAAAGATATCATCTTTCTCATAGAATTCAGGAACATATTCTTGCCACATGTAGTCACGTTTGAATTGCTCAAATTCCATAAGTGATCCAGCAATCTTCCCAGGATCTTCACTTTTCTTTGCTTCTTCTATGTTCCATTCTAATAAATCATAGTGATATCTGTAATTTTTATATTTATCTAGATAAGAATAAACTTCTCTTTCAATAGGTTTACCTGTTTCTTTATCAAAGTAAAGTATCTTATCTTTAAATGCAAGTTTATCTCTTAATTGAATAGAGTTTAATTTACTAAAGCCTACTTTAGGCAAAAGCTCTTCTAGTTTCTTTCTGAATTTCATTGATTGTTCCCAAACAACATTTTGCACTTGGGTTCTCTCATTTTGAATAAACATAGCTAATGGTCCTACTATGACATCATTACTAGAGCTATAACTTTCTAACCATCTATTAAACCAGGTAACATCCTGTGCTCCTCCAGTAAGTGCGGCTATGATCTTATCTTCATCAACTACTAAGTCTTTGTATTCTTTTAAAAATCCTTTTAAAACATCCGCGGGAATACCTTTTTGTACTAAAGCATCTATATCAGCATCAGTAAGAGTTTGTTGCACAACTTTATTATATAAGTCATCAACTTCTTTTTCTAATTGATCTGCAGAAAAGGTTTTCTTTAATGCAATACCAAGATTACCTTTAAGTTTGTCTTGAACATACTTGGACATGTATCCTGTAATTTCTACATAGAACTGCACATTGTTATTCTTAAGAATGTTTGCAATATTTGTGTTAATTCTTGTGATGTTTAATACAATCTCATTTAATGTTTGATAGAAAGGATTATTACTCTCAACAAGTTTACCATCTTGAGAAAGAGACTCATCAATTGCTTGAATCATTTTTAACCATGCTTTTGAGTTTTGTTTATAAAGCATCAATAAAGCAATAGTACTTCTATTATTTATGTTAGTTTGACTAATTCTTGAAACATCAAGAAGCATGTTTTTTGTCATGCTGTTGACATTGTCTAATGTATTTACTAATGCTGTTGCTCTTTGAAGATCTACTTCTAGGGCTCCTTTTGCAGCATCTAATGCATTTTGAATCAACTGATCTTCTGTAAAACCTTCAGTGTCTACATTAAGATTATCTTTTAATGTACTAACTACTTCACGTAAATATCTATTAGTTCCCTGTTCAAATAATGAATCTTTTAAGAATTTTTTTGATGCTTTGTCTCCTTTAAAACCTTCAGCTTCTGTAAGAATTCTTCTGTTAGTTTCATACATTTCTCTTACTGCTTTGTTAAGAGACTCTGCATTAGAAAATTTATTAAGTTCTTTTGCCCGGTCAAGAACATTCCGTGAGAACATGACAAGATCTTCCTCTGTTACATTATCTGTTTTGAATTCAAAATCTTTATCTAAGAGCATATCAGCAAGCTCCCCTAATGTAATATCAACAT